>ERZ1292644.49-Hain-H14-01um-R2-49-length-71423-cov-28_pt1 | contig 71423 bp, 126 predicted proteins | sample MGYA00564402_ERZ1292644 | MGnify/ENA primary metagenome ERZ1292644 (study PRJEB36523, sample SAMEA6512644) | groundwater metagenome | collected 2019-01-09 | study: AquaDiva: Metagenomics assemblies of 32 groundwater samples
AAGGACCGCATTGCCGAGGTCCCCGTCCGCTACAAGGACCGGGTCCTCTTCATCGACGTCTACAAGTTCGGCGACGAGCTGGCTCTCCACTTGATGTGCCCCCGTTGCCTGAACTACCTCTGGTGCTCTAGCGCGAAGAAGCAAATGGAGTTCGATCCGAAGACAGGCAAACTCTCTGTCGAGCCCTTCGGTTGCGTTTGGGAAGAGGGCCGAGGCACTGACGGGACGAAGGCCGATCGGATGGACTTCGGTGTAGGGCTCTGTCGTTGGCAAGTGGGTATAAAAGGGAATATCGCACTCGATGCGTAGGAGTGATAACCAATGATCATCACCCATGCCCCATCCAGTCCTACTTCCCCGATGGCCCTCATGACCGTGGGGGACGACTATGAGGTCGTGGGCGGGCTCCCTGGGGTTTCCACCCTGGCCAGCCCGCTTGTCCTTGGGATCGGGTCCTATCTTCTTGCCAAGAAGTTCGGAATGGGCTCCACCTCGAAGTGGATCGCCGGAGCCGTAGTCCTCGGCCGCTACCTTCTCATGAAGAGCGAAGCCGAAGCAAGGAAACTTGGGTGAACGTCCACATCTACCTTCTCGTCTTTGGCCTGACCGTTGCCTTCTCGGCAGGGGCATTCGTCACGGGCCTGAGACGCTTGGGGTCGATCGTGGACAAGCTCGATGCCACTCTCATGGAGCTAGTCCCCACCGTCCGGGAGTTGACCGTTCGGATCGTTCACCTGGAGCGTGAAATCTACGCACAGGGTCCAAACGGGCATGGTCCAGATACTTCCATCGTAGTCAAGTAGGTCAAAACTCCCCAAAATTTGACTCGCCATGTAGGTTGTCCATCATATGGACAATGCACCTCCGCGTGAGGCTTCCGACCTTGGAAAAGCACCCGTGGTCGGAGTTAGCTTTCCTCTACGCCGGGGCCATGGACAAAGCCGAGCTTCCTCTCCAGCTCCTCTCCTACACAGGGGCTCTCTACCTCATGATGGAGAGTTCCAAGTGGTATCCGCTCGCGCCCCACTTTGACAAGTGCTGGCCTGGCAAGGACTTTGTCCATGTCGTCATCGGGCCTGTGGATGCTGTGGATAAGTTCTGGACTCGGGCGTCTGTGAACGTCGCCATCACAGGGGCGCTTCCCAAGCCCACAGAAGAGCAGAAGCTGGGGATTTCCAACTACGATCATGTTGTGACTCCCACCCAGGTACAGGCATCCAAGTTGGCAGAGTATGGGATTTCAGATGTGGGGGTCGTCCCGCCGGATCGTATTGGGGAGTTCTTGCGGAGGTTTCTGTGATCATCAAATACGATGAGCACTACTCGGCTGACTATTGGACAGGCCGTAAGCAGTACATCGATGCCAATGGGCGAACACAGCTCTACCATGGGCCAGCACTAGATTGGACTGGCTTCGATTTGGTTTGCGGAGCGCTGACGCCGCTTCTTCCGGGGAAGACCCTTCTCGATATTGGCTGCGGAGGAGGTGCTCTCGCCGGGCGGTTTCTCCAAAAAGGCTACGATGCCTACGGCGTAGATGTCTCCGAGTACGCCATCGCAAATTGCATACCCGAAATGAAAGGGCACTTGGCCGTCCGGGACATCACCATAGCGCCGCTTCTCACTGCTGAATGGCCAGCTACGTTCGATGTCGTTATGGCAACCGATCTCCTCGAACACCTCTACTTTGAGGATCTCGATCGAACCTTTGACTGGATGTTGAAGATGGCCAACAAGTGGCTCTTCTTCCTGGTGGCCATCCAGGATGACCCAAAGGCAGAGGAATTCATCCACACCAAGGGAGATCCCATTCCGCCTAAGTTCGAGGGTGTAGCAGTTTCAGGTCACGTTCATGTCAGACATCCAGACTGGTGGATCCGTTACTTCAAGTTGAAGGGTTTACGCATTGACTGGCATCGAATGTACGTGTTTCAAAGCATCCGGGCAAAGAACGCTTCTTGGCAAGCCACTGGGGGTTGGGGATTTGGGAACACCTTCATCTTGGAGAAGAGATGAACATCGACAAACGACCACCTGATTGGGGAGCCAGAGCAATAGCATTCGTGGCTCTTGGTGTAGCCAATCTAAGCGGCGAATCGATTATTGGTGCTGCTAGTGCAATGGCCCTGGCTGGGGTTTGCCTATTGGGTTGGCTCTTCAGCGAATGACCCTTCGAGTTCGTTATCATGGCCCGTGTTTAAGCCCATCGGGCTACGGGCAAGCTTCAAGAGATTACTGCATGGCCCTTCTCAAGGCCGGCGTCGATCTTGACCTCCGTCCACTCTACGGTGGCGACACCGAAATCCTGGAGGAGCGCTACGCAGCGCTCAAGCCGTACTTGTACTCCCATGATGGTGATGCTGATTGGCCGACACATATCATCCTACATGAGACTCCAGTGGTCTTGGTTGAGATCTCAAAGCTCACGGGGGAAACCTCGAAGTCCGCACAATGGATCGCCCTTACCACCTGGGAGACAACACGTCTAAGGGAGGACGTCGTCCAGCGGATGGAAGCCATGTACAGCAAGATCGTTGTGGTCTCGGAGTTTAACCGAAAGGCATTCATTGATTCCGGGGCCAATCCGCAGAAGCTTCATGTCCTCCCCCACTGCTTCGATCCTGAGTTCTGGTGGACCGAGCCAAAGCGCGATGCATTAACGATTCATGAACGATATCGCTTTCTTTGGATTAATTGCTTTCGCGACTTCAAATCACCAGTTGGCCTCCTTCTCTCCTACCTCGCCGAGTTTCGGGAGGAAGACAAGACCCTGCTAACTATGTTGACCGATAAGCCAGAGGAAGCTGAATCCTACGTGAAGCGCTTCCACCATAGCCTCCAGCTTGGAAACTACGCCCCCGTGGAGATCCTTGGCCCCCGACTTACGGCCAAGTGCCACGACTGTAACAACACCGGCATGAAACCCTGGCCCAACGACGGTGAAGAGTGCCAAACGTGTAAGGGCAAGGGTTGGATCCGGGAGTTCCACTGGCTTCCTGAGAAGCGCATCCGCCAGCTTCACTACGATTCCGACTGCTACGTGACCTGCACAAGGGGTGAGGGCTGGGGTCTAGGGTCTTTTGAAGCGGCCATCATCGGGAACCCGGTCATCGCTACGGGCTTCTCTGGAATGAAAGACTATTTGGATGTTTACTCAAACACATACTACGTGAACTACTTCCTCTTCCCCTGTGTTGCGGAGCCTGAAGAAGCCATCATCCATGGGGTCCGAGGCGACCAAGAAATGGCCGAGGCCGACCTCGGGCACCTTCGCCGCCTCATGCGTCAGGCTTACAAGGATGGCTGGGGGAGGACACCTTATTGGACAGATCACCAAGACCGCTTCCGTCAACGCTTCAGCCAAGAAGCTGTAGGAGAGCAATTCAAGAAGATCCTAGAGGACATGTGATGACTGAAGATTGCATCCGGCTGCATCAATCAAACCGAACCCGGTTTCGTATGGAGCGTTCTCAAGCTGGCGTCATGGTTTTCATTGAAGAGAAGTGGTATGGGCACGAGGGTTGGCACACAGATCCAAATGCAGGAGTCTGGGTCCCAGACGTAGAAGCGTTCATTGCAGCTCTTCAAGAGGTTTCAAAGAAATGAAGCCTCTCTACCTTGACCTCGGCAGCGGGCTCAGGCCCAATTTCTTCCCGGATGCCGATGTGATCCATCTCGACATCTCGGGGGATGCCCCCCATGTCGAGATCGTCTGCGATCTCGACCATGGAATCCCATTTCCAAAGAACAGCTTCGACGTGGTTCTTGCCACGGACGTGATCGAGCATCTCTCCTCTGTCGTGAAGATCATGGACGAGATCCATCGGGTCCTTCGTCCTGATGGCGAGGTCTACATCACAGTGCCGCTCTTTGGCGGGCGGAACCACTTGGTGGACCCTACACACCTCCGTGGATTTCATCCCTCGTCCTTTGACGTTTTCGATGACGAAACCGACTATGGGAAAAGTTCCACGGGTAACCTCTGCACCAAACGACGCTGGAAGATCCTTCGCAAGGAATCGGACGCCGATCATGGTGATCCAAACGGGAACCTCATCCTACAAATGAGAGCCTTGAAGCTGGGGTCTGGCCCGATTCGTGAAAGTTGGAAGCCGTGGTGAGCACAAGCGTGGGACCTATAACCAACCTAACTGCCATCCTTTGCACTGCACGCAAGGAGCCGGGCTTCCAGTGGATGGCAGATAGCCTAACGATCGCGCTTAATAGGTACGGTGGATCGTTTGAGTTGATCGTCGTTGATAAAATGCTGTGGCCGAACAAAGTGGCCGACCCGATTATGGTCACGTACCTTCGCAACGACGTGCGACGAACACAACTTGATGAAGCCATCAATGGTCGATTCCCCTATCGTCATGTTCCCCCAAAGCCATCGCCATGGCAGGGACCATGGAGGAAAACCAAACGAGACTGGTACGATCTCCAAAATGCCAGGAACACAGGGATCGCTTTGGCTCGTGGAGATCACATCATCCTCTTTGATGACTGTTCCGTTCTCGATGGAGATTTCCTCATCGGACATGCCTACGGAGCTAAGCACGGTGTCGCGGTAGCTGGGTCATTCCGCAGCTACAATAAGGCACAGATCGCAAATGGAAGAGTCATCGAAGGTGAACTTCACGACAAAGGTATCGATGGTCGCGGTGACAGCCCAATACTCTGTGGTGGGGGCTGGCTTTATGGACTCAACTGCTCTTTTCCACTCAAGGCGGCTCTTGACGTGAATGGCTATGATGAAAAGTTCAGCGGACAAGGTGGGAGCGAGGACTGTTTCTATGGGCTCCAGATTGTCCTGGCAGGTTACAAGATCGTGTACCTACCTAGTTGTCTCCTCTATCAGATTCTCGAACACCATGAGGCGGTATGCGATATCGAGACTTGGGGTAACGTACAAAAAGTTCCGCAGAAGGAAATCATGCTCGATGATGGCAGAAATCACTTTGCAAACGAGTTTTTAATTCAGGAGCATCTCAAAAACCCGAAATTGATATCCCACAATGACTTCATCCTCAAAGATATCCGAGAAGAAGCCCTTAAGACAGGACAGTTTCCGACGAAACGAAGTCTCGAAATCGATTGGAGAGATGGGCAAAGACTTAAGGATATGTGATATGCAATGCGCTCATCTCATAGATGTAGACGTTCCCTATGTCGAAGGCGCTAAGCTTTTCTACCAACGTCCTTACAAGGACGACCGTGGCACGTTCATGAGGATGTTCTGCGAGCGAGAACTCAATGAGCTTGGCTTCCGCGCAAAGCAAGTGAACCTATCCGAGACGACTCGTGTTGGAGCTATCCGTGGGCTGCATTATCAAGAAGGCTTGGCGAAGCTCGTCTATTGTCTTGCGGGTGAAGTGTTCGATGTGGTCCTTGACGTTCGTGATGGCTCATCCACGTTCGGCCAACATGCTAGATACCGTCTTGTGCCTGGACAGTATGCACTCTATGTTCCACCTGGATGTGCCCATGGTTTTCAAACCATTCAAGCTCCCGCTGTTATGCTCTATTTCTACTCTGACTTCTACGAAGATCATAAAGAGTTGGGTATTCGCTACAACGATCCGAAGTTCACTATTCAATGGCCAAACATGGTTACACTCGTGTCTGACAAAGATTCTAGCTGGCCGCTTTGGGGGGACACACAATGAGACATCTCGTGATTGGCGCTTCCGGCCTTGTGGGTCGGCACCTCTATAGACTTCTAAAGAAGAACGGCGAAATGGTTTGGGGCACCTATTATCGTTCTCCAGAGCCTAACTTGCTTTACATGGACCTCGTCGATTTTTTAAAGACACGAAGAACGATCATGGATATCAAACCAGACGTGATCTATATCGCGGGGGCCTATACGAACGTAAATGCCTGCGAGACCGATCAAGGTTCGTATCTTGTAAACGTCCAGGGGGTCAAACATGTTCTTGATAGTGCCAAGCAGCAGGAACGGAGACCGATCGTTGTTTTCTTCTCCAGCAACTATGTGTTTCCAGGAACGGCCGGTCCATACACAGAGATAGACACTGTCGATCCGCTCAATGAGTATGGTCGGCAAAAGGTCTATGCAGAGCACTGCGTCCTCCAGTACGGGCCCTCCCTTATTGTCAGAACGAGCTGGGTCTATGGGGTGGAGCCGCAAGCGAAGAACTTCGTATATCAAGTCGTCAGAGCACTCCAGATGAAGCAACCGTTTCCCGTCGCTGATGATCAACTTGGAACGCCAACGTATGCACTTGAATTAGCTGAATATGTTCTGACAGTAGTCAAATGCGGTACCGTTGGGATCGTACACCTCGCCGGCATCTCCATGCCTCGGATGGCCTTCGCCAACGAGATCGCTCGTGAGTGGCGGCTCGATATGAAGCTCCTCACTCCAATACCAACGGCCAACATGAGATGCAACGCAAGGAGACCTCTCAATGGAAGCTTAGAGAGTAGAGGAGCACCTGTGCTTCGTCCCCCGACGTATCATTTAGCAGAGATGCACGAAGAGATGGAGAACACGGGTTTCGTTCGGGAAGGGTTTTCGCGATGACCCAAATCGCTACCGTCTGCCCAGTGTGGCAAGAGGTCAGGTTCCTTCCATTAGTTTTGGAGCAAATGAGTTCATGCCCAGGGCCTAAGCTATTGTTGCATCAAAATCAACCCCTCTACTGGCTTGATGATACCCGCCCAGCCCCGTCCGGTTTCGGCTCGAAAGTCACCAGCCTAGCTAAGCAATTCCCCAGTATCGAAGTCATCCAGATGGAACATGCCCCCAAGGACGGTGAGGATGCCCCCTTTGGCGGCTTCGCCTCTCTTGCCCTGATGGCCTTCGACCTCCTGGCCACACGTGGTGTCGAAGTGGTCGTCTGGATGGATTCCGACTGGCTCTGTCGCCTGACGGACCTCCAGAGGCTCTACACGTCAATGACGACCCAACCTGAACGATACTGGAGTGTCCAGGCACGGCACTACTGGCGGGACTTCAACCACACGATGGCCACGACACCTATCACTATCGGCTTCCCTATCCATCGGCCGAACCTATGGCATGCCTATGACGAGAGCGAGATCACTCGCTCTTCCATCATGTGTTACCACCCGGCCTACGTCATGACTGATGGGGAGATGCTGGATAAGACTTCTAGCTGGGGCCACGCCCCGCTCTTCAAGGAACGAAAGTTCTTTGAAAAGGAATGGATCGGCGGGGATGACTCACTCGTCAATCCGCAACCGGCCGATGTAGCACTCCCCACTGACATCCTCGACCGGCTCCTCTTCTGGGGCTCTCTCGATGGGCTGAAGGACCCAATCTAATGCCCAAAATATACATAACGATTGGATCGTACTACGGTGGCCCACGGCTGGACGATCTCCTTTACCTACTCCGCCGGGAGAACCTCACCGACTACGCCTTGCTCGTAAATGAACAGAAGGGAAGCGAACGTAAGCCCACGGGCTTTGCAGCCATCTACAACAACCTCCTCAACTGTGCCTTTGCTGACCCCAACTGTGAAGCAGCTTGGATCCTCGGAGACGACGTCGTCCCCCAAGACGACTGCTTGAGAAAGACCATGGATTTCTTCACCGATCCAACGGTTGGGGCCATCTTCCCAGTAGAAGCCTGGTCTGAGGAGAAGAAGCTCGTCACGATCCTACCCTTTACAAATGAAAAGAAGCCTATCGCTGAGGCCCTCAAAGAGGGCCCTGATCAGGTTGAACAGCTCTTCCCAGGAATGGCTTGTGCTCTAGTTCGCCGGCGAGCCTGGGAGAAGGTCGGGCCCATGGATGTGTCCTTGGGTATTGGCTACTGTGAGGACCTTGACTGGGGGATCCGCTGTTGGCGGGCAGGCTACCGCATCGTGAACTACCGCCGGGCATGGTTCCTTCATGAACGAGGCGCGACCTACAACCAGTTTGTGAAGGAGGGCCTCATGACCAAGGAGGCTCCCTATGAAGCTGCTGAGCGGGCCAAGGTCCAATGGGATTGGCTCTGGAACGGTGAGCCATTGGAGACGACATTCGATCGGTTGCACAAGTGGTACGAGCAGGCTCGGGGAGAAAAAACCCAATGATCCATGACAGAGCCAAGAGACACCCGATCCTTTGGAAGCTCGTTGAGGAGATCGGCGAGGCCAACGGTGAGAGATGGCAAAACCAAGTTGGAGACTTCATCCGGGAGGTGAAACCGAATGTCACAGTGGAAACTGGAGTGTACCTCGGGACCTCAAGCGATCGAATTCTTAGAGCCCTTGATACCAACAACCAAGGTGTTCTCTGGTCCATCGATCCAGTGTACCAGTTTGACCCCGCCCCCGAAGTTCACCCCATGGATATTTATCACCATCGTTGGCGGCAGTTCAGGGGGCTGAGCGTTCAAGGGATGCCCTATGTCTACAGGCAAACGGGCCCTTGGGATGTGTTCATCCACGATTCTGATCATTCGGCCTTATGCCAAACCTATGAATATACCCTCGCTTGGGAGCTTTTGAAGCCGGGAGGTTATCTCCTCTCTGATGATCTTACTTGGTCTGAGCATCGATCATGGGACCGATTTCTAAAAACAAAAAACATGAACTATAAAAAGCTTGGTCATTGTGGTGTTGTGAGAAAGCCGATGAGCGAACCGGCGCCAAATATTGGGCGTGACGAACTCGATACCTTCGTGATCGGATGTATGACCCTCGCCAACGAAGCAGCCAAGCTAGCAGGTGAGCCAGAAAGGTATGTGCTATGACGTGGATGACAATTCCGCCAGAACTCAAAGGGTCATGTAAGTGTGAAGAAATCGATCCAGACTGGCCCATCAGTGGGCCTATCGAGGCGCTCAATCTCATGGAGGAGTGGGCACTCAAGGAGAACGATCGAGACTCCTTGGATGGTGATGTCATCAACCAAGGGGGGGCGAACCACGTCTACCGCTTGACACACTCACATCACCATGAATGGGCTGACCTTCGACGGTTTGGTGTTGATGAAGTCTACAGAAAGAGCCGTTTCACGAAGTGCGTCTCTGTAGCGTGGCATCTAGCTGGGCGTTACTACTACGACGTAGGAATCATCGATGAGCTGACAAAGCTAGGATGGCCTAAGCTGAAGCTCATCGACTTTGGAGCTGCCCCCTGGATCCAAGCCATCTACTATGCCAAGAAGGGCCTTGATGTCACTATCACGAACCAGTACCTCGAAAGTGATTGCAATCGTTTCGGTCGTTGGCTGGCAGAGAAGAAGGACGTAAAGGGCATCAAGGAGTACGAATCAGCCGATCCAGTATGGCATAAAGAGAAGTTCGACATCATCTATGCCATGGATGTCTTTGAGCACATTCCACCACTTCCCGATGGCACCCCTGGATGGCTTCCATATGCCGAAGCCCTCTATGATTGCCTTACACCCGGCGGCATCTACTACGCCAGCGCTCCTTTCGGGATCGGTGCAGGTACTCCAAGGCCCGTAGATACTCACCCGAATCACTATACCTCACCAATCTCACTAAGTGAATGGTGCGAAAAGAAAGGGTTGAAATTGGTAGGGCCTGTTTGGAGAAAACTATGAGCACAACGGTTCTCGTAACAGGGGCGTCAGGAGTATTTGGTGCTCACTGTGCCAAAAAACTCCTCTCACTTGGCCACGACGTCGTGTCGATCGCGCACGATGAGCATCCTTACGACACAGCGCTGCTTCTTGGGATTCGAGACAAGATCACGTGGGCACGTGGCTCCATTCTCGATGAGAACTTCGTGAAGAGGGTCATCGCTGACTACTCGGTCTCGACCGTTTTTCACCTCGCTGCGCTCCCGTTAGTCCAGGTGGCGACTAGAACGACAGTTCCGATCTTTGAAGCCAACTTTCTAGGCACGATCCACCTTTTGGAATCGATCAAGGAGAACTTTTGGGCAGGGAAGACGATCAAGTTTGTTTATGTCAGTACGGACAAGACCTATGGGTCGGCAGGCAACCAGCCTTATACCGAAGACATGCCCCTCAACGCCCTTGCTGTCTACGACTGCTCCAAAGCGGCTGCAGACATGGCCGTGAGGACATACGCCGCATGCGGTTTTATCCCATCAACAGTAGTAGCACGCCCCTGCAACATCATCGCAGCGGGTGATCTCAACTTTGGCCGGTTGCTGCCAAGGATGATCGTGCCGTGCCTGCGCGGAGAGCGCCCCTTCATCTACAAGACGACCTACTACCGTGAATTCATCGCCGTTGAGGATGCCGTAGAGGCACTACTTACACTCCACGGTTTCCTCGGGTCGCACCACGAACTGGTCCATGGGCAGGCATTCAACATCGGCTCCGGGGAGCAGAAGAGCCTAGAGCAGGTCGTGAATACGGTCTTAAAGCATTTCCCTGGGATCGAGCCGGAGTGGATCAAGCCACCGGCTTTGACACGAGTAGAGATTCCATTCCAGCTCCTTGACACAACCAAGATGATGAAGACTACAGGCTGGAGACCCCTTATTTCCTTTGAGGCAACCGTGGAGCGTACTATCAACTGGTGGCGTGACATTTGGTCTTCGCTGCCACTTGGCATTCGAGCGCGGCGTATCGTAGACTGGCACGGTTAAAAATGGTCCACAACCGACAGCACATCGCCACTGACTGGGATGCCGTACGGAAGGTCACAGGGGCTCCGGCAACCAAGGTGAATGAGTGCCAGGACGAGGCCGAGAAGCGCTGGAAGACTTCTAGCTTCCAGAAGTACCTCTATGGGCTTGCCAAGCTCATGCCATTGGAGAAGCATACTGGAGTGGTCGTGGAGACTGGGACAGGAATCTCCACCGAAGTCCTACGTCAGGGTCTAGAACGGCCAGTCATTGTCTATGACGATGCCGGGGAGAAACAGGTTGCTACGCTTCCCTTCGTGCTGTGCTCAGTAGACAGCGAAGAAAAAGACTACCCCCTTGGAGTCAAGTTCGTGAAGGGAACCAGCGACAGCGCCCTTTCTCGGATCGCCATGGAACATCCCATCTGGGACATCTTCATCCATGACAGCGAGCACGACGTCTTCACTCAGACCTTTGAGATGGAGTTTGCCTGGCGAGTCCTTCGCCCTGGTGGCCTTCTTGTAATCAACGCCTACACCTGGGACGAGCATGGTGCCTTTGAACAGTTCCTCATCCGCAAGAAGCAAAAGTTCTGGAGCGCAGGTGGAGCTGGTCTCATCAGAAAACCGTCCACGGTACAGAGCACTCTAGACTGGTCCCTTGCATGGACCCGGGCTGTGGATATCGCTACGGCCACCCGAACGAGCACAGAAGGGTAGGGAGCCCATGAGCACCAAGAAAATCTCCGCAAAGTTCACCAATCCTGAGGCCAAGTTCATCTGGGAGGCGGTATTACGGGCGAAGGCGGAGGTGGACACGTGGCCTGCTTGGAAACGTGGCGGGCAGGTTCCTGAGGCGTCGCCGAGCACTCCCCCTGGACCTGGGCCCAGTGACCCGCAAATCCGGGAGCCCTAAACAGTGGCCATCTGCCGAGTCTTCATCCAGCGGGAAGGCCAAACGGTGTGGATCATCGCGGAGGATGATGAAAGCCCCAATAAGAGGACTGGGATCGAGATGAGCATCGAAGCTCTCAAGGAGCTGGTCGAGATGGCTCAAGATGTCCTTGGACAACCGGAGGCATTAAATTGAGTGTGCAGGTTTATGGATCCTTTAGAGGTCAATTTTCATTCGGCAACATCTCCAGGGCTATCGTACGAGCCCTCCAAGAGGCAAAGATCCCAGTCACGATCTATGACATCGTGAACCTGAACCCCATCTATGAGGACATCCGTGCCCCTGTGGCCATGGACAACCACGCTCCAGTATCTATCCTCATAGGCTACCCCTCCCAATCCTCCGGGTGGTTTCAAGGTCATGAGCACACTGTCATGGTGACAGTTTGCGAGACCAGTCGGATCCCAAGCGATTGGGCTTCAATCTGTCATTGGATGAAGTTTACAGTGGTCCCCTCTGCTTTCTGCGCCGATGCCTTTCAGGACTCTGGGGTCAAGAACGTGAAGGTCATACCCCATGGCATTGACTCTAGACTCCTCGTGGTAGGCAACCAGGAAGGAAAGGCAGGGGCCCCTGATGGAGCCAAACTTCGTTTCCTTCACGTCTCGGGGGCTGTTTCCTTCCCGCCTCGAAAGGGCACCCCCCAACTCCTCTATGCCTGGCGGCGGATTGCCAAGAGATATCCAGCCCACCTCTATCTCAAGATGTCAAAGATTCCCCAGCTCTTAGATGCCCTGGAAAGCCTAAAGCTCCAGGATTCAGTGACGATCCTGCCCGAGGAGCAGATCCACCCCTCTACCGCTCGGCAGTTCTATCGCCAGTTCGATGCCGTCATCCAGCCTTCCAGGGGTGAAGGTTTTGGCCTTGTCCCCCTGGAGGCCCGCTCCTGCGGGGTCCCCGCCATCTTCACGAACGCCACCGGACATGCTGAATACTTTGACCCCAGAGTGGACATCGAGGTCGAGACCAGCTCCTGGACCCCCATGAAGACTCAAGGAAACGAATATGGCATGGCTCCAGGGGTCACGATCGCAGCAGTAGAAGCTGGCATCGAAAAGTTCATGACCGACATCCAAGGGTGTAAGGCGAGGACTGAAACATGGGCCAAGGAACAAGCAGAGAGGTGGATCTGGTCAAGGGTCCTAAAGCCGCTGGTAGAGACGATCAGGCCCTGGACAACCAAGCCAAGGCTGCACAAATTAGGGGCGGGGTACAGAGGTACGGCGTGGTAAAAACTCAAAGCTTGCACGTGCTAATTGCTAGCCCACTCATAGTACGGCTCAGGAAGCTCGCCCAGAAGCGCGGACAGACTTTGACAGGTGCAGTGGTCGAGGCGATTAATTTGTGGTTAGGGCAACATAAGGAGAAGAAATGACGAATCCGATGATTGGAGTTCTCGAAAACATGCTGACTGTGGCAGATGGAACCTTGAAGTGCCAGATTCTCTTTCAAGGCGGGATGGCTGCAGCAGGCGAGGTGAAGAATGGCCCCGTTCCCGGGACTTTTCAGATCCGCTCCGAGGTGGGTGATCCGAGGACAGGTCGAAAGATCGGCGAAGTGGACATGGTGTTTCTCGCCGACTCCATCATTGGCGTCCAGACCCCCGTCGAAGCGAAGCTCGTCGAGGTGGGGAAGCCTGGGCTCCAAATCCCGCGGCTGACTTGACCTGCGGGAAGAGATTCCGCGCCGCTTTCGACCCAGCTCGGGACTTCACCAGCGCTCGCTTGGCCCTCTCGGGCTTCTCCTCCCTGATGGCCCTCTCCGCATCGTCTGCCCATGAGAGCGCCCGTTCGGCATAGCGCCGGACAGCAGCCGCCCGCCCTCGACGCGGAGAGAAGTTCGCCATGATCTCTGCTGTCTCTGCAAGTGCCCGAGCGGTATAGGCAGCTCGATAGGCATTGAGCAAGCTGTGGACAAGCTGTGGATGCTTCTTTTCTTGACTGTAGCCCATGCCCAAGTAGAGTGGTGGCTATGAGAGCACAGGTCAAGTTGAGGGGCTACAAGTGCCCCAGGTGCGGCTACCTCAAGCCACCAGAGGAGTGGAATGGCGTCATCGTCTGCGTCGGATGCCAAGGTGTCTGTATCCAATGTAAGAAGATGCTGCCAAGGCCGGGGACCAAGCGCGGAGTCGTGATCCGGTTTGAGGCGGGCAAACTCTATCATCCTGCATGCTTAACATGAAGTCTAGCGTAGAAGGTATTGCGCTCGGTTTTATGTGCAGCGTTGTGCTGGCTGTCTACTTCGTCGTAATGGTGTACCTTGGGCTCCATTGGTGGAGGAACTGAATGTCAAAATATCCATACACTATGACCCGCACCCCATCAACGTTGACTCCTGGAGGACAAATGAGAGTTCGATATCATGCTAGTTTTGCGACAAACACGGGCTATAGCCAAGCTGCTACCGACAACGCCATGGCCCTCCTCAAAGCCGGCGTCGATCTTGACCTTAAACACCTACCAGACGGCCAACAGGAAGGTCTACAAAAGAGATACGCCAAGCTCCTCGACGTCTATGAAAAGAAGCCCTACGACTGGCCCACCCACGTCATCGTTCATACAACACCAAGGCCCGCACCGACATACATCGCAGAGCATCCACCTGGGGTGAAGAAGATTTGCTACACGGCTTGGGAGACAGACAAGCTCCCGTCCAAGGATGCTGATGCTTTAAATCAGTCTTTCGACCTCATCATCGTCCCATCACAATTTTGCCATGACAGCTTCATGGCCGGCGGGGTGGACACCGAAAAGCTCCGAGTCTTGCCTCACTGTTTCGATCCGAACTGGTGGTGGGATCAGACTCAGACGAGGGATGGGGTTTGCTATGGCATCCCCAAGGACCCCGATCCCAATGGCCCCTACACCTTCTACAACGTAGGGCCATGGAACATCCGCAAGAATCAAGTAGGGCTCCTCACGGCCTACTGGACGGAGTTCTATCGTGAAGAGAACGTGAGGCTCAGGCTCGTCTGCGGCGTGACCCAGAACGTCATGCGCGAGCTTGAGCTACTGAAGAAGGTCTTGAACCTACCCCACTATGCCCCGGTCGAGTTTATCGACTCCGAGGGTGGTTGGGCAGCCGCCGAAGACTATCGAAGCATCCACTATACCTCTCATTGCTATGCGACCTGCACTAGAGGAGAGGGCTTTGGTCTAGGGTCCTTTGAGGCTGCGATCGTGGGGAACCCCGTCATTGTGCCCGACTGGAGCGGCCACTTGGACTATCTTGATGACTACGAAGGCAGTCGCCTATTCGATGGCAATATGACTCCCTGTGCCCAGATTCGTCTCGGGATCGATGGCACTCAATATTGGTTTGAACCGGACCTAGAGGGCTTTCAGGACTGCCTACGAAATGCTTTTGAAGTACGTCTTGAGCGGAGCTTCAGGAGCAACCATCATGAAATAGAGGCCAACTATGGCTATAAGTCCATCGGGGCCTGGTTCAAGAAGCTCCTGGAGGAGGTGTAGAGACAATGGCAATCTCCCTCTTTCTCTATCTCATGAGCGTTGTCATGCTCAGTATCTTCCGCCTGGTATGGCTTGTATGTGATCAGGATGAGCCGATCCCGATCGTAGAGACTGTGATCGTGATCCTGCTAGGACCAATTGGTGCTCTGTTCCTCGGGATCCGAGCCCTTAAGCGAGAGAACGGGAAGCGGCACAGGGCCCTGCAGGAAAAAGCCAATGAGGAATTCGATCACCTGCTTTGGGAGCATGATCAAGACAGATACCTACAGAAGCACGCCAAGAAACAAAAGGAAAGGCTTTTGGAGTCCCACAAGCGCGATGTGTGGATCCTGTAGAAAGGTGAGACACCTATGCCCGATCTCAAGACCATTGATGTTGATTCCGTCATCTCCTCGCTCAAGAGCTGTATTGACTTCTGCGAGCGCGAACTCAAAGCCGCTGCAAACAGGGCCATCGAGGACGTGCTCTTGGCTGCACGGGCACTTAAGGATCTACCAAAGGCAACAGACCCACTCTTTTCACGAGCCCATGCGGTTGTAGTGGAAGACTTCGTATTCGAGAAGAACTTCCGCATTCGAAATCTCGTGGCCGAGGTTGCAGAGGAGGGAGGCTACGTGCGCCAGCAGCATATTGATGGCCGCTGGGGGGCACAGCAGACCGGCAGTCTGATACCAAAAGGCAAGGTTAGATTCCTCCTCTTTGTACTCCCGGTCGATGAATGACAATCCCGGGGGAGAGGAGAAAACTTAGCGGCGGTCGGACGGCTGTCTACATCGGGGAAACCTGCAAAAAATGCGGCCTCCACTATGGTTGGGCCTACCTAGGCAACGACATCATGAAAGAAGACGTGTGCATCATATGCAGAAAGTTTCCGAGGATCATCTATGCTAGGCCGCGTCCTTAAGATCGGTGAGAAATTCGGCAAGCGCATAGTGATCAAGGGACCCATCAAGGACCACCATGCCCGCCGAAAATACCTTGTCCGCTGTAAATGCGGCAGTGAACGCTGGCTCCTTGTCCAGAACATCATCATCACCAAGCAGTGTGTGAAATGCAATCGTGGGTCTGAAGGGCGCACTTGGAAGCAACCGAAGAGGGGAGAACGATGACCAGTCCAGGCCCGGACATCAAAATCAACGGTGATACGTACCCAACGATCATCGACGAGCACGGAACACAGCGGTTCCCAAAGAACCGCATCGTTGAGGATCTACTTAAGGAGACAAACCATGGTAACGCAGGTAGATACCTGGATCTAAACGAAATTTGGCAGCGCTCGCGCGGTGTCAGTGGTTATACAGCAGATGAGATAAAAGAATTCTACCGGCTCATCGGCATCTCGATCTGTGGCTATGCAGATGTCTTTCCCGACGATAAAATCAAGAATCCAATGTGGGCAAAAGAAGGGGACAAGAAATGATCGATCTCTGGCTTGATGATTTCCGTGAACCACCGCCCGGTTGGGTTTGGGCAAAGACCGTCAAGGAAGCTCAGCACTATATCGAACTGGGCGGGGTGCGAAAGCTATCGCTCGACCACGATCTTGGGCATGACTTCGGCCCCACGAGCTACCATCTCTGCCTTTGGATGGCCGAATGGGAGCGCTGGCCCAAGGAGAAGCCCATGGTCCACAGCCAGAATCCAGTAGGGGCTGCCGCCATGCGGTTCATCATCGATCGGCACTTTCCGCGGGAGAGCGAGATGCTCCTCTTTAGCAAGTGCTCCAAGTGTGAGGTCATCTCAAACCGCAGTGGTATGGGGACCCCAGTAGGGCGGTGGCAGAATTGGCTTGATGGGCTAGCCCATGTGAGTATCCGAGCCAACTGTCAGTTCAGCCCTGAAGCAGTTGCTTTCAATAACCAGTGGACGCTCTGTGAGGTCTGCAATGCCAGTGGGGCGCCCCGATCTGAGTTCACGGTGTTCACGAATGGGCTAAGAAGCCATGCGAATTGACGTGACGGCAAAAGACATTGAAGCAGGTGAGAGACAATCTTTCTACTCCTGCCCTATTGCTATAGCCGCCGGTCGTACGTTGAAATACCCTATCGTGGAACCCGGGCGGATCTGGTGGAAAGAGGATGCTTGGAGCGAGGCCCTATCGAGTTCGGGTACTCCCGCCTGTAGCCGTAGAGTTCATCCGCTGTTTCGACAGCGGCAGACCCGTGCAACCATTCTCTTTCGAGGTGCAAGAATGAAGACCATCTACAAGTACCCGCTGTCTCTCAATACGGAGCTGCCCATTGCCATGCCAGCAGGAGCGATCCCGCTCTACGTATCAGCCCAAGGCGACACATTGATGCTTTGGGCACTCGTAGATACAGATCAACCGCATCAGGTCCGGCATTTCCATGTCTACGGCACAGGCCACCCTATTGACGAGAAGTGCGACTTGGCATACATCGGGACTGCATTCATGTACGACGGCACGCTCGTCTGGCACGTCTTTGAGGTGCCCAATGCGCGTTAGATACTCATCAAACAATTCCGGTGGCGAGTGGTGGCTGAATGACAAGGACTGGAAGGCGCTAGAAGCTGCCGGTTGGGAAGTGAAATGGTTTCGTGATTCAGCCATCAGAGAAAGTGGGCGGTATGATGTTATGGCTAATGCTCGTAAGACAGGACGGTGGCTTGGGGCTCTTGCAGCAGAGGCATCAAAGGAGTTTGAAACGCCAGCTGATGCAATCCGTGAGTGGGAGAAAATCACTGGCAAAGACGCTGGCGAAGAGGGTTGTAGTTGTTGCGGATCGCCGCATTCGTTCTACTGGAATGAGGGCGACGGCTATGCCGGCGGGAATGATATCTACCGGCTCTTGTACCGAATTAACGATCAACTGAGTGTACGGGACGTCTACAAGATGGCTGCCAAGTCGAAGAAGCCAAAATGAAAACGATCGTCATAGGTGACGTTCACGGCTGCCTTGATGAACTTGTCGAGCTGCTCAAGATCGTTGACTATGAGGCGGGTAGCGATCGCCTCATCTTCCTAGGCGATCTCATCGATCGTGGACCGTCCCCCGCAGGAGTCGTCCGGCTTGTTAGGTCCATCAAGGCCGAATGTGTCCTTGGGAACCACGAAGAGAAATATCTCCGCTGGGTGAAGCATGAAGCAGTACGTATGGCTACAGGGAAACAAAACCCGATGTCGGTACATCCACAGCGTGTCGAGGAGTACAAGACTCTCGCGGAGGAAGATCATGCTTGGCTTGAAAGCCGGCCAGCGTTCATTCGGTTTCGTACTGCTAGAGCCTGGATTGCAGTTCATGCGGGGTTGGAAGCAAACCGTATGGTTGAATTACAAAAGCCAAAGTACATTTGCCGCGTCCAGTACCTCAATGCATGTGGCGAGTACGTCTCAACAGGAACTCCAGGAGAAGCTCCAGAGGGCTCTGTACGCTGGCAAGAGATGTGGCATGGTCCTGAGAGCGTCGTCTATGGGCATGCAGTCTGGAGTCTTGAAAAGCCACGGCGCGACTACTATGAGCCATCACGCCTAGATCACTTCGTTGGGTGCTTTGGCATCGACACAGGCTGTGTCTTTGGCGGGCATCTCACTGCGGCCATTTGGCACCTCGATAACCATTATCCAGACTTCGTGCGGGTCAAGGCGAAGAAAGCCTACTTCGAGGACAAACACCGGGGCCAAGAGGGATAAATCGATGTTCCACTTGCACAGGCAATATTTGAGTGAGGAAGAACGCCAACGAATCGACGTGCGCCTTCACTACGGGGGCGCTTACGTCTCGAAGGATGGCAAACCCGCGTTCGTTGCGTGGCCGAGGTTCGCCCCCAAACAGTACAACGGCTGCACCGATCCATGTGATATGTGGGACGGACCGTGCGCCTGTGGTGGGTGGCATAGGGCCGGGCGATGAGCGAGGACGACGATGGGCTCTGTGCGTTCTGCGGGCATCACTATGTCTCGCATGACCATGGTGACCTACCGAGCCAATGCTGGGCCTCCGTTCCCTTCATTGGTAGTGACGGACGCCATCACCCAGCGATCACGATAGAGTGTGCATGCCACGTCTTCGTCAGTAAACCTGCCAGAGCACAGACCACGATAGGAAGTGAGGATGGCGAGGAATGAAAGATGCCAATTTCAATCCGTATACAGGAACGATCACGCTTGAACTGTCATATGAAGAGGCCAAGGTGCTCCTCGTGACGAGCTGGTTTAGAGTCCGACGGCTCGCCCGCGTATTCAATTCATTAGAACAAGCATGCAAACAAGCCCAGGTGTGGTTTCAACGAGATAATACGGTCTAACTATGCCGAATCATTAGGTTTTCAGGTGATCGCTGATAATGGAGATTAGTCCATGACGGGCACCAAGATGCATATCGAGGTGACTGAAGAAGACATCAAAGCTGGAGTTCCATGTGATCTGCGCTTGTGTCCGATTGCTCGTGCTGCAATGCGAGCTGGCGCCCGTAACCCGATCGTGACGGTACGTGCCATCGTCGAGATCGGAAGTCGTGGACGGACCTGGAGCATGCCACGTGAAGCTATAAGGTGGCGACAACAGTTCGACGCTAAGGAAAAAGTCGAAGCCTTCGTTTTTGATGCTCGACTAGGAAAACCCAAGGAGTGAACCCATGTTTGCGCTTCTCGTCTGGGCACACTTTGCAGCTGATTTTGTCTGGCAGACGCACTATGAGGCAATGCGGAAACATGCCGACTGGAAAGCCAGGGCCCTTCACTGTTCTGTATACACAACCTGCATGGTAGCAGCTCTACTGATCCTCGGAGTGCGCGATCGACTTCTTCTGTCGGCGGGAGTCCTTTGGATATCCCACTTCGTAGAAGACACGTATATCCCAGTTTACTTATGGGCCAAGTACATCAGGAGAGTACCAGAGGCACAGACTAAAGATGGCTTCGTTGAGTGGGTTAAAACACCACTTGGCAAGATCCTCATGATCGCGGTGGATCAGATTATCCATATCGGATTCCTGATCCCAGTTACTTACTGGAGCACGCACAACTAGAATGAACAACAAGCTCGTCAGGCGCGAAGCCGGATTAGTTCGACATGGCGACTAAATTCCGTTGCTCGTTTGTTGAACACACAGAGGAGGTATATGTACCTGGACAGGTACAACGTTTTTACACCACGATCTGCACTAAGTCGGCGCGCGGCTATAAGTGCCCAGACTGTGAACACGCGATCGCCTTCTGCCGAGTCCATGGCGGCACCAAGACAGCCTTTAAGGCAATGGTCGCTCACGTATCAGACCATGAATGACAAGCTCATCAAGTACGAGGCAGGATTCGATATCGCTCTAGTCCCTGCCGAGAAGCAAGAGGCGCTCATCGAGGAGCTTCTCACGCTCTGGAGAAGCCTAGAGAGCGAAGACAGCCAACGGGCTTACAAGGGCGACTGGTCCCGCTGGTGCAAGTGGTGCCGCAAGAAAGGGATCTCCCCCGCTGAAGCCCATACGATGCACGTTCAGAAGTACCTCATCGAGCTGCATCAAGGGGGAAAGGCTAAGGCGACACGGCAACGCATGCTCGCGGTCCTTCGCAAGGTCTATGCAGTGTTCGTTCGTGCCGAGATACTACCCGTGAATCCAGCACGAGAAGCCGAGAACATTCGAGTGAACAAAGACCCGACCACGCCTTGGTTCTCCGAGGACGAGATCCGTAAGTTCCTGGAGCCTCCTGCCGACACGTCCTTCCGCGCCCAACGAGATTGGCTTGTGATCGCTACGCTCATAGGCACAGGGCTTCGACGTCGAGAAGTGGCAAGTCTCACCCGAGAGCAGCTTTTTCAACTCGAAGAGGACGTCGTTGGGGTCTCTGTGATCGTGAAGGGCAACAAGAAGGGCGTCATCAGGCTCCCCAAGTGGCTATCCATGGAACTCCAAAGCTGGTGCAAGGCGAGAAACATCACTGGCCCCATCTTCCCAAAGAGCCAAAAGGGACCTGCCATCAGCAGGGACTCCATCGGTGTCATCGTGAAACGCGCTGCGAAGCGAGCAGGGCTCGATCCCAAGCTCGCCACGGCACATGGTTTCCGCCGGTCTCTTGTCACTCATGCCAGAGCCCGTGGAGTCTCCTTGGAAGACTGCCAAGCAGCCCTTCTTCACTCCAGCCGCGCCACCACGGAACGATACGACAAGGGGGTGCATCTCATGAAGGCAGCCCCAGGGGACATTTTCGAGGATCTCATGAAGAAAGGGAAACCATGGCCATGACCCCCGAACGCATCGTCGAGATCCGCGCCCGGCTGGAGAAGGCTTCGTCGAAGATCTCGGTACGCCTGGTCACCGACGTAGCCGACTTGCTCGCCGAGGTGGAGCGGCGCATAGAAGATACACGCATCGCAGCCGGAGAATGCCGAGTCCAGATTCCAGAGCCTGGCACAGATGCTGCCAGGCTTCTCAGTGGCAACGTTTTGCTGCGGACTGCACTGCGCCGCGCCGAACAGGAAACACTTGAAGCCGCACAAGAACTAGACGAGGAGCGCCAGAAACGAGAGGCGGCGCTGGTGGACTTCCGGGCGGTGTTCGGGTACATCGTCGAGGACGCTTTCTTCAACGTGTCACGTACTCATGTTGAGGTGGCGGCGCTGCGGTTGCTTGAAGATCGAGTGCGTGACGACTCGAAGCCGTGTACGTGCAGCGAAACGTGCAGCTGTGCCGCTGCCAGGGAGCGCGCAATCGGTAGGGCGCTCGCAACCCTCGACGAGATCAGAAAGGAACGCGATGCCGTTGATTGTGATGCCGGGAAGGCTCTCTCCAAAGAGGTAGATGCCCTGCGACGGATGGAGGCCCGTGTTCGTCTTTTGCCCGACGGCTATCGTGATCCTTATGCGCCAGAGCTGGTAGCTCTCGATGAGATCAGAAGGAGACGCTGATGAGCACAAAGGCACATCCCGCATTCGGCAAGCACGGGCATGACGACAGGTGGTGCAAAACCTGTGACTCCGCTTGGATCGGTAGCAAGTACACCGAGGACTTGCTGACGCCGCAGATCACAAAGCTGAAGGCCGCATTAGTGGCATGCATGGACTATGTGCCAGCGTGGTCTGAGTACCACCTGGACGGGTGCCAAGAGGATGGGAAGGACGATGGCAACATGTGCAAGTGCCCGATACCAGCCATGGTGAGGCGAGCACTGGGGAGAAAACCATGACACTACTAGATAGTAATGGAGCTTGGTGCTGTCCCATGTGTGGACAGCCGGATGTCAACAAGCGGGTAGTGCAGTTAGAGGAGGAACTTACAAAGGTTCGACGAGAAACCATCAAGGAATGCGCGAGCGTAGCCTACGCCTTGGGAGACATCTTCGGGGAGGCGCCCTTCATCGGAGGATTCATTCTTGAGCTTACTAACCACAAATGAACGCGCCGGGCGGACCAAGATAGAATTGAACCCCCCTCGACGTTGAAGGAACGCCCGAGCCTCTACCCATTCTTCTTTCCAACTACAGTGCGCGGAGCAAGACACAAGGACTTCGTAGCGGCTAGGAGCACCGACCTCCTCTGACGTTTCCCTTGCTCCGCAGAGAAGAACCAAGTGATCAGGCAGCTCAAAGGGGCCACGTTCCTTAAAGCTCACAAACGAGATAGCGTAGTAGCCTGCCTCCATCCCCATACGGATATAGCGGAACCAGGAGCCAGCATTCATTGTAGTACCGTAATAGCCCGTTGCATGGTGGCAGGGCCAAATGGGACCATCATCAACGACCCGATCGATCCGGCCATCCTCCAGAGCTAGCTCCAAGCATGCTTTCACATGGAAGTAACCTAGGGACTGAGGGAGGATTCCAGCGTAGGCGTAGACTTCTTGGGGCTCCATCTCTAAAAGAGCCCCCAAAACACAAGGACCACAATCTCCTGGCGGGTTGATTGGCGGGACAGGCTGAAGCTTCACACGGCGAGGAAGAACGATCTCGTTCCGTCTCATGGTACTGTGGCGCAGAGAGTCGTCTTGGTACAGTCCCACCCAGCAGGCTGGGTTGGATCCTGCAGGCACCCCAAGCGAGTGAAAATCTCGATCTCAGCTTCATCCAATTTCATGTCTACTAAGGTCTCAATCTCGACAATGAGCCCATCGATGATCCTCTGGAGCCGCGCCTCTATATTTGGTACTACCTCGGTATCAAAATAGGTGGAGCACTCCAGCCACACTTCATCTTGGATCTTGGGGATCTCTTCATTCAAGATGCGTTGGCACTCGACGGCGGCGCCCTTCACAGCATTCTCCGTGATGTTGCAACCGGAAAGAACACAGAGGAGCACGATCGATCTCATGGTTTTGGCCTTCGCCAGCGCTCGGCTTTTGGATCGCAACAGGCACTCCAGTCGCCATTCATACAACGCGTCCAGGCTGGGCCAAGAAGGCACTGAAAGGACTGACTTGGCCTAGAGCCACCACAGGCCGACAGGGAGAAAAGGAACAGGAGACGCCGGAGAAGACTCATGGTTCCACCAAATCCGTCCATTTCCGTGCTGGCACTGCCACCAGTCGTTTTTTTGATCCAAAAAAAGCAATAGCACGAACGATAGCGACCAGGCGATTCTCTGAATCAAAGACTCCACCCCCCGAGTTCCCGGGGATGGCTTCCATGTCGAAGGTGACGTATTTTGCATCCCAGAAGGCCAGTTGGCCACAGCGGCGAATAAAGGTCAGTTCCTCGTGATCCCCAGCAACCATACAGAAGGTCCCCGAGCTGGGCCAGATCGGGTTGTGAATCTCTGCTGGGGAAAGGAACCCAGGATCTACGATGAGCTTGACCACATCTACCTCTGTATCGGCGGCTCCACGCTCGACCTTGGCCATCCGTAAGTAGCGATCGGCTCCCAGGACGCTGATGAAGAGGATCTCCTGTTGGTGCCTCTGGCAGACATCCACGACGTGCCGTGCGGTCAGGATACGATCCGACGCGATAGCCACTCCACTGCCCATGGCATAGCGACCTTCGTCACTCTGGCAGGCCACGTAGACTCGAAAGCTAGCCAAGCCTTCCCTGGGCGGAATGACATAGGGTGGGGGATGGATCTCCAACGGACAGCTCCCCCCGCAGGCTGTTAGCCAAAAAGCCAGGGAGAGGAGCGCCCAGAGAGGCCGCACCACTTCAGTATCTGCCCCATGGCTAGATACGTCAAAAAGCGGCTAGTTTCGAGCCGAAATTAGTTCGGGCTGAAGATGCCCGTGCGGAGATCAGCGTCTTCTTCATCCCCCACGCTGGCTACTTCATCATCGTTTTGCGATGCAGAAGCTGCCGGGAGGTAGACCATGTCATCGGGCTCGTAGTCGCCTGTGCCAGAACTGCCGCTGGCGATGGAGACCACTGGTGTAGCATCAATGAGCCAGGAGAGTCCGGGGAGGTAGGTCTGGATGACGCCTTGGAGGACACCAATGCCGGCTCCCCAGACTGACATGTGGTACTTACGGAGTCGGCCCCAACGAGTCGTAGCCAAAGCGAGGAGCCCAAGCGCCGCCATAGAGCCTAAGATCGCAAGATGCTTAGACAATTTCGGCCAACGAGCCATGGTCTGGTTTCGTACCAGCCGTCCAGTAGCCCGAGCAATTACGTACCCGCCCCCCATGGCAGCGATGGTTTCAAGCACTTGAGTGGCTTCGTTAGAGATGAGCGCGGTCTCCCCTTCAGGATTCTTCTTGCGCTTGCCCTTGACCTGCTTGATGAAGCTAGAGACGAGGGACTTCTTTTTCTTCGCCACCTTTAAGGGCTCCTTCCCAAGAGTCTATCTGGAGCCACAAGGTAGGTCAAGCGGGGTAGGCTCGGCACGGTGTTTCACACGGGACGGAGACAATACCCCTGTCCTGGCCTCTCGCCAGGCACCATGCCGTGCCGAGCACCCCAAAACTCAGGCAAAATGTGTGTACTTCCAGCACCGATGCTCCTTTCGATGCTTGGCTCGGATGTTGTCGCTTACGTTCTTGGGGACCACGATGCGAAAGAAGGTAGGGAAGTTCACCCACTCGATGGCCCCCTGCTTCTCCAGCGCCGCCAACTCGCAGAATGGGATATCTTCCTTCTGCCCATTGTTCACGATCGTGGGCATTAGCACCCATAGTAGATCAAGGCCAAGACGATAAGTCCGCTCACTGCCCAACCAAGCTGGATGATGGCAGCCAGTTTCTCATCTGGGGTCATCGATCTTAACCCTCCGAATCCAGCCCTTAGCCACGTGCCGCATGCAGGTTAAGTAACCCAAGGAAAAAGAGCCAAAGGCTAAGGAACCAACGCTAAGTACCATCCACAACGTGGTCATCGATCTTACAGCCCTTGGCTACGTGCCTCATCGAGGCCAGTACGAAAGCCGAGGTAGAAGCCAACGCAAGAGCCAACCACGAAACTAACAAGTACTATTGCCCAAAGCGGGATCACTGCATCACCTTTGCCTTGGGCGCCGGGGGGATCTCGCCGGCCAAGAGGCCAACGATCTCCTTGACACTCCGAACTGGGACCTTGCAGAACTTGGCCAGATCGACAGCGACATGGAGAAGTGACGCGATCACCGTGTAGGGCGTCACTGGACCTTGACCTCGGCAGAAGTCCCTAATCGTCAGCGTGAGGCGCTGGGCCAATTCCTCTGCTTGGACTTCATCGCTTGACCTCATCGCAGGTTCTCCCCCAATTTGGGTGGCTTCCGTAGCGCACGGTTTCGGCGCTCGGAGCAGGCTAAACAATAAGTCCGGCGTCGTCCCACGCGCCGCTGCAAGAACGACCGCTGGCAATCAGCGCAAATCCGATTCCAGAAATCATTTTTCCTCACAGCAGAATAGAACTTACTCGCATACTTGGGCTCTACGGGCATCAATGCATCTCCGAGTCACGCTTCGCCTTGGGATCAAGTAGTATTTCAGAGACCGGATCCACAAGGGGCAGGACAGCTCGAATGTCGTCCACTAAGTCCTTTCGATCGCCTTCCAAGGTAGTAAGATGCTGCAAGCACCGCTTCAGCATCCGTGACATGGCCACGAACATCTCTTCGTAGGTCGGACCTTCTGCTTTTCGCCTCACGATGTGCCCAAATGCTCCCTCATTCATATTCACACCTCCAAGGCTAGACGCAAGTTGGATCAGAGGACACCTGCAGTCCGGGCCTCCTCGATGATCGCTCTGGCACTGTGCCTGGCACAATACCTATCTGAATCGGCCACCTGCCGATGGCATCGATGACGGCTCTTGTCCACGTAGGCACACTCCACGCTGGTGACCAAAGAAGCCTTGAACTTCTCCAGCTCACTCTTGAGCAACTCCTGTACAACGGCCGTGATCTCTGCGGTTTTACGATCCACGATACGGGTGACTTCTTCCTCAAATAGCGACATCTTCAGACTCCTTTCTTCCTTAAGTAGCCCCAATCTTGAGCATTGCCTTCTCTGACAACATGCAATCGCCCACAGGCCACCAATTTAGCCAAGTGGCGCTCGATCTGGCGTCGGCTGAAACGTCCCAGTTCTCCTAGAACTCGCTCAACAATGATCCGTGTTGGAACCAATGTTCGGTTACTAACTGCCTCTAGGATCAACTCTTTGGCGAGACTGGGGGCTCGGCTCTCTGTGGCTGGAATCCCTAAGCGTGTTCGGTGTCGGTGAACTGCTGATGTGCTGACGCCCAGATCCTCTGCTACTGCCCGATCGATACGCTTACCCAGATCCACCTTGCCCCAGTCAATGTCCAATTGGTGCGGACGCCATGGAGGAATTCCCAAACGCTTACGGACTCGGTACACCGACCGTATGTGAGCACCAGCTTGCTTCGCGACGACTGAGTCGGGCACTTTGCCGAGTGGATACTTTGACCATTTGATGATCTTACCCATTAGACATCAGCCCAATTGGAACCGATCGCCACTTCGGCTGGGAACTTCATCTTGGTGCCTCGAACCTCAAAGGTTTGAGTCATACATTCCTTGAGAAGTTTCGCCACTTCTTCCGCCCTGTCCTCGTCGGTTTCGACCCCGATGAAGTCATGAGACTGGTTCCAGATCCAATCTCTCTTCTTGTCCATGCGGTCATAGAAGTTCGTCAGGGCTGTATCCATAATGTCGGCCAACGAACTTTGGATTCCAAAATTCTTCACCACGGTCGGCTCGGCCGAGCCAAGTGGAAAGGCCCGCCTCCGCCCAAGGAGAAAAGACCGAATCTCCTTCTTCTCTAAAACCTCTCGAAAGAGCGAGTCATGGAACATCGCCACCTTTGGCATCCGAGTTCGGAAGGTCTTGAACATCTGAGCGATAGTCCTAACCGAGACGTCATAGCCATCTTTAATGAGTTGCTTCCAGATGGTCATGATGACAGCGCCATAGAAGTAGCCGTACTCTGCAGACTTCATACTGTCGCGCTTGCCCTTCCATGGCATCTCATGCTTGACGATCCTCGTGAACTCCTGTGGGATCACCTTCTTGGCAAGCTCAGCAAACTCAGGCCAGATTTCCTTGCAGAACTCCGAGTGGATATCAATGTCCTCATTGAAGGCTTTGCAAAGGTATTCATCACCTGAAAGGAGAGCGATGATCCTGGCCTCACCTTGAGCCGCGTCGGCCCCAACGAAGATCCGACCCTTGGGGGCAATCACCTGCCAACGAAGGTTGGGTAACCCAGCTACTTGCCAGCCTTTAGAGTCATAGACTTCACACCACTCTTTTAAGCTCTTGCAGTTGGTCGTACCTTTTGATGAATTTTGACAATTTGGACTGGAACTGAACCTCCCCGTAATCTTGTTCACCGACCACTCGGGGTGCATACGAAGGTTCTTGTCCAGGCGACTGGCCATGGGCGCCAGGAAGTTGTTCATCGTGTACTCGTAATCCCGATAGCGAAGAAGCTCCTTCACTGCTGGGTGCTCGAACTCCTCCAGGATTTCTCGCTTGGTCGTAGTAGCCCCTGTCCCTGTGACCGCTGTGAGCTTCACCCCGCATGCCTTGAGGAGCGCTGCCACATGGGGTGGAGCATTCAAGTTCGGCATAACCCCAGATAGCTCCTGCTTGCGTAGGAGCTGCCTGGAAGCGTAGTCGTTAGGGTCGGACTTTCGGGCCTTACGTGCCTGCTCAGTAGACAGGAACTCGTGAAACTGCTCTACACCACCCCCTTGGGCCCCTAGACGATTAAAGAGGCTTGTCCGAGTCTGGTCGATGATGGGGTGAAATCTCTCTGTGATCTGCCGATTGGCTTCCAAGTCCACAGGCATGCCCCAGTCCTGCATACGAACTGCGATCTCGGCCTTTCTAAGATCCATCTCGTAGGTTTTCTCCGACTGCGTTCTCTTGATGCAGATTTGGAGCTGGGGCCGAAGTCGCGTCGTGGACAGCACGTCCAGGGCGCAGTACCGTAGCAGTCCCTCTACCCCGTCGGCTCCCTCACTCCTTACGTGCTCGGCCTTCCATGGCGGGATGGCGAAGAACTGGGTCGCTACACGCTGGAGCTTGTGACTCATCCCAGGAAAGGAGTTGTGGTGTTGAAGCAAGGTACATTCAATTCGACCACGAATTGGGAACCCTCGACGTTCAAGGACGACTTCGTCATAGGCTCTATTGTGGATGACGGTAGCGACCTTTAGGTCAGCAAGGAGCTTCCGGATCAACTCCTTGGCCCTGGGAGTGAGAATTCGCCAATAGAGTGCAATGGCTCTTTCCTCAGTAGCCAGACCAATAGCGACGAGCCTAGCATGACGAGCTTCCAGAGCCGTGTGCCCTTCACAGCTATGGCACTCCGTACATCCCCCCTTGGGTACGCCCGTGGTCTCAGTGTCGATCCCGACCCTGCCAGCCTTGCGAGCTTCTCGAACGAACGCCTCTAGGAGAGCCTCGGCCCTCTTGGGGTTTCGCCATTCGATGTCGATGTCCTCGGGGAAGACGACCATCTCGCCATCGGCAATACGAACGACCTTGCCAGCGTCATAGAGAAGACCCCAGTAGAGAAGGTCGGCTGTGTGAGCGCCACCACCAGCTTCACTACCACCACGTAGGATCATGGCAGGGTGGGGTGAGACTACGACCCTGGCTTTCTTCCTACCGAACGGGATTTCGGAGTACGAACCGGCGATGCTCAAAATGCCACCGACCTCCTCACCGAGAAAGGCAGTCGAGGCAAAGCCACCAAGGGCTAGGATCGGGGCAGGTAGAACACTTTGCACCTCCTGCTCAAAGCGCTTTCGACAATGCTTGGCGGCCTCAGCGACGATCTTGTCCTTGTCTCGATTAGGCGGCTTGCACAATGTGACATTACCGAAGAACACTTCCTCTCGTTTAACCCCAACCGTCTTTAGGGCTCGCATGAGGAGCTGGCCGCTGGGCCCAATGAGAGGCACATTCTCTACTTCCTCTGTTCGACCCGGACCTTCGCCAAACACGGCTATGCGTGGATTGACTGGGCCTATCCCACGAACAGGCCGAACGGGCTTCCCATCTGGGCCAGCCAACGGGCATCCTGAGCAATCAACTGGGATGGGGCCACGGATCATTTAGGAGCCTTTTCGCTCCCGGGTGCCCACCATCGACGTTTCGGGCGTGCATCAACTGCTGGGGCACGTGGACGGCCCTTCCTGGAGTATTCACCACCAGCCGTCAGGCCGTCTTCAACCCAGCCGGCTGCACGAAGGCTAGTACCAGGCTCTTCAAGATGCGTAAAGGTATCCATGCTTGTCGCGCCCATGGCACGAGCTGCACGCCAACATGCCCCATAGAGCATGGAACAGCCGTTCTTGTAGCCTTCCTTCACCGCTACGCGCAGTACACGAAGGTGGTCTACTTCATCATTTGTCTGTACCTGTGAAGGCCAGCCGACGAGTGCTACACCAACGATCTCATTGCCATCGCGCAGGGACACGCACCACATTGCTCCTTGCACCCTTGGCAGCTTACGATGTACTTTCTCTACAAAGGCAAGAGCATGGGCGCGCTTTACGGTCCATGGACGAAGGCGCAATCTAATACCAGACACTTCCTTCTGCCTTCGAACAGCCTCCGTCTTGCTCATTTTTGGAGCCGGAGCTTGATAATGTTTTCGCTGATGCGCTGCAGCTCCAGCACGAACCCGATCTTCAACGCCAACTTAAGAGCATCGAGTAACGGGACTTCGACGTTGTTCACGAACCAGCGCTGGCTAACCTCGCACTGGGACACTGAAACACTAAGCGTCGTGCCCGGCCCACCCATAAAGGCAATCACTTGTATCATCTCATTCACCCGATGATTTGGCGTTTTTTGATTGGTTGGGTGATCAGTTCCTCCATTGGAATGGGCGTTTCTGGATGTGTAATCTCATCTTCATCATCGAAGATGGGTTCTGGAATTGCGTCCTTGTCGTTTTCCTCTGGGAGGAAGCGAACTACCGTCTCGTCATCGAAGTCGCCGTGCATAGGATTTTTGCGCCTCCACTATTCAGTTCACCCACTGATAGAAGCAGTACGTGATGATCACGACTGCTGCGACGATCACCCAGAACCCCAAGACGACATCTCCTTGGACGTTACGCTGCATCCTCACTGGCCAACCGACCGAGGAGTTCCTGAAGGCTCTGACAGCGTTCCACCTCAGGCAGATGGAAGAAGACACAATCCACGCCGGGGTTCGATTCCAAAGTGAAGATCCGCTTTCCGCAGGCCAAGGCGAAGCCTAACTCCACGTAGGCCCCCTTAGCCCCCGCATGCGGAAGGAGAATGAGCGCCTGACAGCGTTCGATGCCGTTCAAGTCCTTCTCAGCCTCGGAACAGAAATAGCGCTTTAGTTCCTCACCCCGGCGCTCGCCTTGATCAGAACGAGTCCAATCCCAGGTAATCTGGTGTCCTGCCCGTTCCAGCTCTCTATAGAGATCCTGGACGATCTGCTTTTCCTGAAAGAACGCTGCAACATACACCCTCATTAGCACAAACCTCCTTTCTTCAGGGACAGCAGCCGGTCCTGCCCCGGCTGGGTAGGTCGAGCCCGTTACGCCCCAAAGGTGTTGCTTAAGCGGGGCCACCCGGTGCTAGCTAGTCACCTGCACGTCATCTTGCCGTGCCGTGCTGTCCAAAACACACCCAGTTTCTCTCACTCACCCTGGGTGCCCAGTGAGGGCTGGAGGCGCATAGTAGCGGAGCGGGGGTACGCTACCGTGCTAGCCTGAGAGACCTGTTAACGCCGCGCCTGTGAAGTCTTCGCAGGCTGCTTTGTATCCTGCGGGGGCTTCACAGATGCAGACTTCCCCTTGCTGTTCTTGACCGGCTCTGGTAGAGCCCGCTCCTTCTGCACGTTCGCGCTCTGCCGAGTCTCTTCTTCTCCAGTCTGCGGGTCCATCTTGGTGTACTCCCCGCCGACCACCGTGAAGAGTAGCTTCTTGCCGACGAGATCATCTACCCCGTACTGCCATGGTGCTCCGATGCCGATCGACTCCAGGAAGTTTCGGAGCCTGCCTCGGCCCTTGCCGGCACGGACATAGCGACCCCGGATGTTCCGTCCTGTCATCTCAGTCTCGGAGCCATCAGCTGCTCCAAGAATGCCAAATGTGACTACGAGCATCGGGTTGTCGTTGGAAGAAACCGCTTCGGTCACTTCCATGATCTCTGCCTCGTAGTCTCCAGGCTCCACCGGAGCTGAAGACTCGCCATCCCATGAGGCAACATCATCAAGGTGGCTGTCATCAAAGTATCCAGTTCCATTGCTACCTGCCATGTCACTGCTCTGATTCTCCCCACATCGAATTTGTTTCAGCCAAGGCCCCAAACCCTCTATGTTCCTTTCTTACCTTCGCTGGGTAACAGGCCGCATTGATTGACGTGCCTGCTCCACTTGTTTCTTAGGCGTAAGCCAACCTAGGTGTTCTGCAAAGACCTGATAGTTCGGCTCGATCACGTCCGGGAGCTTTCCCCAATCCCGCCCACGTCCAGGGAACTTCTCAAACCCACGGGTGTGGACCTCAAAGCCACCCTCAGCGTTCTTGACGTGGACCAGCAAGTAATTGCAAGCCCCAGGGATGAATCCTGCTGCCTTACCAATGATGTCAGCCCCGTAACGACCTTGATCGACCTTGTCATGCGCTGTCCAGATGACGTGGATAGGGAGCGCATGGGCCCGGGTCAAGACAGCGCGCAGATGCTGGGCCAGGTTCCCGTAGAGTTCCAGCGTGTTGATCTCGCCATTCTTGGTTCTTGGAGGGTTCCGCAGCAACTGATCGACGATCATCTGTGAGTAGTACGTGGCCGAATCCACTACCAGCGTTTGGATGTCACCTGGACGGTTTTTGATTCGCTCTTCGAGCTTAGCCAGATCCTCCAGCATATCCTTCATGGACTCAATGAGGTGGATCTCGGGATAACGTCCAGGCTCGAAAAATAGATCCGGATCCATGTTAAGAACGGTCTCATGCCCCTGTTCCAAATTGTCAGAAAGGAACATGGGTCGAGGCCAGCTCGCAGCAAAAGCCGTCTTGCCAGTTCCGATCGCACCATAGGAGAAGACCCGAGCCAAACGAATTGGGTCCTTTGGATTGATAACCTTCATTCGACCAATCTCCTCAATCCCGCGTCAGAGGTCAGCCGATTCATAGCTCGATGAAAGAGCCCATTCCAGGTCGAGCGATAGAGCGCGATCGTCTCCTTATCAAACCCGCTGTCCTTGCCGTCTTCCATGAGGGCCTCGACCTGGGCATCGTTTTGGAGCCCAAACTTCTTCGCCACTCCATCACTCGCAATCTGCTCTGCAAGAGGAATGAGTACGTTCACTCGATCCACAAGGAGACAGTCATGAAGCGGACCATCGTTGTGAGTACAGGAGCCCCCTCGATAGTTACTCATCGCCATACCAGTCGTCAGAGGTGACAACCCTTCCATCGGGGAATTCCAACAAAGTCGTATATTCAAGTCCGTCTACGTCTTCCACCTCCATGTATTTGGCCCCCTTACGCTTGAAACCTCGCCATGCCGGACAGGGACGGTTTGAGGACCACCAAATGCCCATGGCCGGCTCGCGCACAACTACTTCAGCTTCCTGCTTGCGCCTCATCCTCGGATCTCCTTCTCCAAACGCTCCACATCCACCTGAGCCTCCTGGGCTACCTTCTTTGCCTCTTCAGCAAGCTGCGATGCCCGGACAGCGTGGTTTCTTGCTGTAGCCGCACGCACCTTGGCAGCAGTCAGTTTCTCATTCCGATTGTTCATTGTCCGTGTCCTTGGCATGAAAATTTCGCCGCGAAATTAGCTAGCTTACCTCCCTAGCCCTAGAAGACCCTTTTCCCGGGGGGTCAAGACATACCCATTCCGTGCCTTCATCTCGGCCCAGCCTTTCTCCGTATACCTTGGAACTGTGTTTCTCTTTGACATGGAGTTACACCTCGTTTCGGCAGACATCGTAGAATCCGCAAGTACCGTAGCGCCCGATGCATCCATTCAGAGCCCGAGGGAAGTACCCCAGCTTCTTGTAGCGCTTCTCCTGAGCTTCCCAGATCACAAGATCCCTCATATGTCGCTCCGTTTTGATGCTGGATGGCGACACGAAGGTGCGATGGAATTGCGGCGTCTGTTGCTTGCCCGCGATATCGATGATGACGCCCTGGAGCGGGCCGAATTTCTTTCTCATCCCTGCTCGATCGTAGAGCGCGATCTCACCTAGGATTTCTCCGTCGAGATCCCAAGAATCTAAGGTGGCGAAGTCAAACTTGCCAGCAGTTTTCATCTCAATTACATACGTACCCTTCAGGTATCCATTGGGAGGATCCTCAATACGCGCAATAGCGTCATACCGACAGGTGAACTTCGTCTTGGGATCAACAGCAGGCACTTCAACAGCAAGAACATTCAGATAGTCTTCCTCGTAGTGACTGAGGTAAGCGTCGTAGACCCGCCTAGCGTCAAAGACCGACTTGGGATTCACGTTGTCGGCAAGGAGGTACTCCTGCAAGTCCATTGTAGAGATGCTATAAAACTCAACAGCGTGGAAAGCGTGGTAGATCGAGCCTGTGTCGAGAGCCTCCGAGGTCGTTGGAGGCTTCTCCTTCTTGATGTGGATGAACTCGTAGAGCTGCGGACAGCGCTGAATGGTTGAGAACTTCGACCAGCCTCGGCCAGAACTCCCAGCAAGAATAGGAAGCTTGTGTTCCTTGCAGAACTCTTCGATTACTTCACTTGCCGATCGAAATTGCTCGTCACAGTCCTGCCACACAGAGAACTCCTTTTGAGCCCTCCCCTAGAGGCACGACCGTAGTCATGCCCCTAGGGCAAGGCTCAAAGCATGAGCCTACTCGCCCACCTCCAAATTGAAGAGATCAGCCAGTTCGACCTCTCCAACGACATCCAAAGCTTCCTCCAGCACATCCAGAGCACTGCCTGAACAGGGGACTCCTAGTTTTTCTGCCCGAGCGATCTTCCCAAGTACCGTCTTCACGACTGCCCGATCGATTGGATGATCCAAAACTAAATGAGTTGCACTCATCGGTCGTAGCGGAGAAAAAACCCTCATCTCCGCCTGACTGATCTCCGCCGGGGTCCAACTTTGTTCCGCAAAGATACAATGCCGAGCCTTGGAAAAATCAAGAGCTACCTGCCCCACAGAGATCGTAACGACAAGGACCATAGGTTCTTTTGACTCCTGCCACTCCTTGATGGCTCGCTCACGAGCCGCAATCGAGACGTCCCCGGTTAGGACTTTCACCCATGGATCCATGTTTAGTTCGTTCCCAATGCGATACGCTACGTCCTTGTGCCAAGTCCAAACAACCGAGGACTCTCCGTTCATGATGAACCGCCGAGCCAGAGCCACAGCTTGCTTCACCTTGAGCTGCCCAAGGAGGAGCCGGAGCTGAGCCATTTCACCTATAGAAATTCGAGAACGCTTGATCTGACCAAGTTCCTTTTCGATCTCCAGCATTTCCGCTGGAGTTGGATCCACAACCTCCACGGTGCGCTCAATCGGAGGCAACTCCTTTTGTACTTCTTCCCACGTTCGACGAATCATCACCTGCCCAAGTCGAAGTCGAAACTCGATTTCGTTCGAGACCCCCTCAGCCTTCCAGCCATAGACCGTCTTGTGCCCTTCACAGTACTTCCAGGAAAAATCCGTGAAGGAACCGAAAGCCGAGCCCGTGACGAGCTGAAGGATCGGCCAGAGGTCCGCCGGGCGGTTCCAGAGCGGAGTACCACTCAGAGCGATCCGCTTCTTGGCCTGTACAGCTAGACTTCCTGCGGCCCGAGCCCGTAGAGAGCGCCGATTGCTACAGAGATGGACCTCATCGAAGACTGCCGTGCCAATGTCACGACCAAACTTCTGCCAAGAAGGCAGTACATCGTAGTGCATAAAGACCAACTGCGATTCCTCAAGTTTCTTCGGATCGTAGGATCGGCCAAGTACCACAGCCGGTTCGATCCCAGGCCACCTCCGTTTCATCCAACCGAGCCAAACTGCTCTCGAACTGAGTGGACCTACCACTATGAATTGCCCCCATGACTCGTCATGAGAAGCAACCGCCACGGCAGATTTTCCGAGGCGCATGGTGTCCGCTAGCAAAGTACCAGCACGATCGCGGATGAACCGTCGTGCCGCGTGTTGATACTCCCGAAGCTTCCATCCTAACTTCTCGGTACCCCTGTCGAACGCCGCAGCGTCATCCGGAGACGACCCACTAGCGCCGATGGAGTCGATGGGCAACAACGGGAGATGGGATCGATGAATGCGATAGAGCTTCTTGCCATTGAAATTACGCGAGAAAATTCCCGGAACATGCTGTAGCGAATGAGCCCGAAGGACGGTCTCGGGGATGAGCCACCAATCAAGCCGATCTGGATCGGCAACTAGCTCTACCCCCCGTTCTTGAACCTGAAGATCCATTAAGCCTTGCTCCGATGCCCGTAGGCTTTTCGTTTGAGCAACGTCCATTGATAGCTGAACCACTGGGCGTGTCAAATCTCTATCATGCGAGTACGACGTCCCCCATTTCCCCACTCGGCCCCCCGCCTCACGTCGATCCCAACCGAGCATGTCTACGAGTTCTACTCCTTCGTGATGTCAATACGCAATCTTTTTTGTATTAAATCGTACAAGATTAACTGCGACTGGTAGATAGCCAGCTTCATCCACAGATCATCCACAAATTATCAACAGTACGCGCTCTTTCCACAGGTTGTCCTCAGCTTGATCACAGCCTGTGGATAATCCGGAAGGCCATCAGGGAGGAGGGAGAGGGCGGAAGCCCCCAGCCAACCGAAATTTGACTCATGAGACGCCCAGCAGGATACTGGCATCTCTTCTCTTGTGCCCAGGGAGATACAGAAGAAGTAGCTAAGCCCCAAACGTAGGGCCTCTAAGTCGCCGGAGCGCTGTGGCCCCCTTAACGACTTAGGAGGTCACTGCGTGAGCAGCGTCCCGGACGTCCTCTCTTTTGTCTCCGATCTCGGTCTCAACGTAGAGCAAGGTAAGGAAGGGTGGTTGTGCGAATGCCCTAGGTGGCGAAGTCCAGGACATCCGCCAGGTCTTGTCTGCAAGCTGAATCTTGACCTCGGCATTTTCCACTGTCCTGCTTGCTCCGATGGGGGCAGCATCGATCTACTGCAGCGCTGGATCGATGACCTGATTCGGGTCACACGCACCGATGAGGGAAACGCCTTGCGCCTCGTACGCATGCACCGCCATGACATCCGTTGGACCCAGAGCGGTTGGTATGCTTGGGATGGTCAAGTATGGATCGGCGATCCGAAAGCCAAGTTAGAAGTCATCCGCAGGGCCCGTACGGTATCTGAGGAGATCCTTGCCGACGCTGAGGATCTTTATGCCAAGGAACGAGCTGAGGCTCAGCCAGAGGATGTGGGGAAGAAAAAGAAGAAAACCGAAGGGGACAAAATCCACGCCTGGGGAATGCAGTCCAAGTCACTCGATAAGATCACAGACATGATCGAACTCACCAAAAGCGAGCCACGGATCTACACCGACTCCGGCGATCTCGACCGCAATCCCTGGAGGCTCAACTGTCACAACGGGACGATCGATCTCACCAATGGTGGCCTCCTTCCGTATGATCGCCGAGACCTCATGACCAAGATCATCCAGACGGACTACATTCCTGGCGGGTACGGCTGTCCGAAGTGGAAGGCGTTCCTCCATGACATCTTTCTTGGGGACGAAGAACTCATCCGCTACGTTCAAAAGGCCGTTGGGTACAGTTTAACTGGGCTCACGAGCGAGCAATCCCTCTTCATCCTCCATGGCGATGGGGAAAACGGGAAGAGCAAGTTCTTGAAGGTCATCACTGAACTCCTTGGCCCCTATGCGCTCTCTACACGGCCCGAGGCGTTCATGCTGAAGAAGAACGACTCCATGCCCGATGAGATAGCCCATACCAATGGAGTTCGGTTGGTCGTTGCCAGTGAAGCCACCGATCGGCGCTTAGATGAGTCCCTTGTAAAGCAGCTCACGGGCGGGGACCGCATGATGGCCCGGTTTCTCTACAAGAGTTCGTTTCAGTTTGAACCCAAGTTCAAGCTTTGGATCTCTGGTAACTACAAGCCTAGTATCAAGGGAACCGACCGTGGGATCTGGCGGCGAATGCGCCTCATCCCCTTCAACTATCAAGTTCCGCCTGAGAAGAAAGACCTCAGCATCGAGGCCAAGCTTCTAGCTGAACTCGTAGGGGTCCTAGAGTGGGCTGTGAAGGGATGCCTCCTTTGGCAGAAGGAGGGCCTTACTGTGCCCAAGGCCGTAGAGGCTGCGACTGAAGCCTATCGCCAGGAGAGCGATCCGATCCTTGCCTTCCTTGATGAGAAGGCGCATGCCAGTGAAGGTTACGTCGCCAAGCAGGCCCTCTATTCCATCTACCGCGAGTGGGCCGAGGACAGAGGCGAAGTGCCCCTACCGTCCAAGAAATTCAACGACGAGATGCGAAAGCAGGGGTTCGCCGATCGGCATATGAAATTCGGTTACGTCTGGATCAACCTACAACTATCTGTAAAGACATAGATTTTTCGGCAAATCGGCAAAATTTGCTCATTCGGGTGACGCTGGGTGACGGTGCAGCGTCACCCTTAAATTTGCAACATCACTCATTATTTCGTCAGGGTGACGCAAATGACCCCTTTTTGGGAACTCTTTCCGGTAGTAGATCACCTCCGGTGATTTTTTCCTGGGGAACTTTCTGAAAAGGGGGTATTTGCGTCACCCTATATTTTTATTTAATAAAATAGCGAATTTAAGGGTGACGTCGGGCTCCAAAATTGCGTCACCCTACGTCACCCTATGTCACCCTATATGAAATCACTAATGATGTAGTGAGTTTAGCGTGACGAGGACGGGTCAGTGCAAAAAAAGTTGTGGCGGAACAGGATGAAAGGTGACTTTTGTCAGGCTGCTTCCAGGACCGAGCGCATCTTCTGGAGGGCCCTGTTCTCGATCTGACGAACCCGCTCTCGGGAGATCCCCAGCCGGCGCCCGATGTCGGCCAAGCTCAGGGGTTCCTCCCCGTAGTGCTTCTTCAGGATCAGTTGCTCCCGGCGGTCCAGATGGGCCAGTCCCTTCCGGACCCTCTGGGTCTCTTCCTTCCTGGCAACCTGCTCCTCGGGTCCAGGAGCCCAGTCCGTAAGAAGTAGCTCTTTTCTCTGGCGTTCCCCAAGGCTATCCGAGGACACCTCATCGATAGAAATCTCCCGAGGCATCTCCTTAAGGGCCTTCTCGGTCACACCGAGTGCCGTTGCTAGCTGCTGGGAATCAAATCCTTCGCCTTGGTTCTCTACAACGAGTTCGTTGGTCACTCGATTGATGTTCCAGAACGCTTTTCGGCCGTGCCCGCCCTTGGATCCAACAACCTGTCGGTTTCGATACACATACTCGGCCATACGCTGTTTGACCCAGAAGGCCGCGTAGGTCAGGAGCCTGACAGGCTGGTTCATGTCGAAGCGATCGATACCGATGAGGATACCCTCAAGCCCCTCCTGGATAAGATCCTGTCGAACCAGATGCTTGGGGTCAAAGTCCACAGCCATCTTCACTACAAACCAATAGAGAGCCTGGACGAGCTGCGCTCGGGCAGCCAAGTCTTGCTTCTCCCGCCACTTCTGCAGTAGGTCTCGTTCTTCTTCCCTGGTCATACGCTTCGTCATTTTTTCCCTAGGCTCCAGTTTCTCCCGACTCCCGGGCTCCTGTCAAAATTGACTCGCGCCCTAGGCCGTCTATCCTGAGTTCGATGCCGCCAAAAACGAAGATGTATCTATGTCGAGTTGAAGACTCAGGAAAAATGTTTACCGTTTTGGCTGGCTCTGTTCGAGCTGCTATCAAGCTCTTCCGTGCCAAGTACCGACCGGCCCCAGGAACGATCGTCTCAGTCAAGGAGCGCGGCGGGACCGAAGAGTGGATCGATTTTAAAGTGTACAAGTGAACATCAAGACCAGGAAGCCTCAATTCGTTACCATACCCATTGAAGGCCAAGAAGTCATCTATCGAGCCGTGGCAACTCGCATCGACGAATGGGACGAGATTGGACGACCAAGGACGCTCCGAGTTGTTCATGATGACGAGACGATCCGGATCCAGGGCGGTGATCAATTCCTCATCGTCTACATGCTAGAGGACTTCACCAAACCCCCAACGAAGGCAAAGGCATGAGTGAATTCAACTACGAAACCCTTGACACCGTCATCGATCCAGAACTTCACCTCTCAGGCATCATTACCTTCCGTTTGGGGCGGACAGGAGAACGGCTCTACAGTTTCTCCCTTGGCCGAGACTATGAGACGCCAACCGGGACCAAGGGCAAGACCTCCTGGTTCCACCGACGGCACATTGCTGCACTTCATCGCTTACTTGATGAGATCGAGAAGCGAATGGTCATGGATGAAGGCTGGAATGGAAAGGGGCAAGTTTAATGATTCTCACACTAGAAGAGATCAAGGTATTCCGAAAGCGCCTTGTAGAAAGCATGGAGGATGAGACGACGTGCTCTGACTGCTACGGTACTTATCTTGACGCGGTAGGAAACCTCCGTGAGATCGAACTCAAGCTCCGAGGCCATGCTCAGGTAGATGAAATCCCGGAGCAGGTCAAGCTCATCTTCCAGTACGTGAAGACGCTCTCGCCAGGGCCACGAGAGAAGTTCCGCCTGGGCGTTATGCAGTTCTTGCCCCTTGTGCCAGAAGGCCAGAAGCAAAAGGTCCAAGCCCTCATGGATGAGACCTTCGGGCCTGATCTACTCAGTACTCCACCGGGTTGGGTGGAAGAGGAACTCAAGAAGATGGGTGTGGACAGTGAATCAGCCCTGAACGAACTCTCTAAGATTTTCGGCAGCACGGACGAAGACCCAGCGCATTAAGAGATGCCTAAAGTTAGAATCATCGAGATCAGCCTCGCACTGACCTCCATGCTCGTCGCACTCAGCTGCGGACCCACTTCGCCCACTACCCCCGATGTCGCCCCGCCGCTGTCGCCATGGGACAATATAGAGCCACCACGGGATAATATAGACGCCGCTGCTGTCACGCCGGGTAACGACGACGTGCTTCCATCGGATGCTTCGGTACAGGATGCCGCCCCGCCGGACGCCCACGTTGGACCGGACGCCTACTACGACCCGCTCGGTATGTGTAAGGACTCCTGGCTCACGCCGTCCCCGCCGGTCTACCCGACGTGCGAGCGGACGACCTGTAACGAGCACTGTGCCTCCCTCGGCAAGTCCTGCACCTGGCAGTGCGACCTGCTGTTCGGCAGCTCGTTCGCAGGTCTGGCGCTCTATCGAGGCACTGGCGACCAGTGCGATCCGGCGTTCGGTTGCCCGGTTGAGTGGCTACACTCAGTGGACTGCTTCTGGCTGCCGCCGGAGACGAGCCCAGCCGGCTTCAACTTCATCGCACTGGACTGCTGCTGTCTGTAATCGATTTTAAGAAATCGCGACACAGTGATAGCAGATAGCTGGAAATAGGACGACGTGTAGGTTGTTTTTCTCGTCTGGTCGATAGAGCCTAGCGTTGTCATTTCCGCAGCTCATACATTCACCGACTTTCACGTATTTGAACTTCCCCGACCCCCCACAAGCAGGACAGGGGGCTGCGCCCTCTCTCCTCCCTGATGGCCTATCCCGTTGGCATCGGGGGCAGATCAGATAAGCCCCCCGCGTGGCTTGATGACGTACTTCCAGAGGGCGTAGGCACCACCGATGGCGGCCCCGATGGCGAGGGCACTGGCAATGGGCTTACCAGCAAGGGGCAAGCCATGTTTTATGGCGCTGGCAATCACGTGTGACGCATAGCCGTCAACCCCTATCAGGGGTTCTCCTGGGATGGCCATGCCGCTCTTTTTTAGATCGAGATGTAGGTGAGCCGCTGATTGAGTAATCCCTGTTCGGCCCGACGTAGCGATCTGTTGGCCCGAGCTGACTTGTTCACCGACTTCAACGAGCCGTGTATCCAGATGCATGTAGCGGCTGATGATGCCGCTCGAATGTTGGATGGCGATCCACTTGCCTGTGTTCGTGCCCGTGTCCTTGGACGTGATGACCTTGCCGGAGCCGATAGCAAAGACGGGAGTGCCGATGGGGGCATGGAAGTCAAGACCTTGATGGGTCTTACTGTCTCCTCTGTAGCTTCTATCTGAGCCCCACCCGTCATTCACGAAGGCATAGGCTAGGGGCTTGCCAAAGAAGGCCACCCTTAGAGTTTACAGGAGCCCCCGGATCACGACAAATGCGACAACAGCGAGAAAGGGAAGGAGCATGATGGACAGCCGGAGGGGTTCCCCTTTGGGAACTTGAAACTCAGCTTGAAGGGAGTGGATGGTGCTCATCTTTGCAACATGGGAAGCTAAGACTTGGCGGAAGATGTATTTCGACATTGTTCATAGACCTCGATGTGTCGTTTCGCCACGGCCTGCCAGGAGCGAACTCTCGCTTCGGTCAGGGCACTTTGGCTAAGATGCTCACGGAGGTCAGGACGTTTCGCCAGGGCTACCATGAGCGCAGCCAGCTCGGTAGGGTCGCTGTAGAGGAGGACTCCTTCGCCGCCGAACTGGTAGATCGGGGCGTTCTTGGCAAGAACCGGGAGTCCCAGCCCCAGGGCGTCATGGAGTTGCCCTGAAGCTGAGTAGGGGCTTCCTTTCCAGTTTCCAAGGACGACGAAACTAGCAGCCGAGAGGTAGGGGAGGAGGTCTGCTTGGAAGCTGGCGTTCACTACTACATCAGCATCGAGGCTGTATTCCTTGATGAGGTTATCGATCATCGTGTAGTGGGCACCGTCTCGGCACTCTCCAACAATGACCAAGGTCATAGGGGTCCGCTCTCGGGCTTGTGCGAAGCCCTCGATGATCTCTCGATGTCCCTTGGAAGGTGCCATGAAGCCGGCGCAGAGCACCATGGGACGGTCGGGTAGCCGTAGCTTTGCCAGGGCTTCTTGTCTTGGTAGCCGCTCTTGGATCGAGCAGCCATGGTGGACGAAATGGGCGGGCCAATCTCCCCGGGAACTGAGGATCGCTACGGCCGCAGGTGAGTGGGCAATGAAGTGGGCTCGGCGATAGCCCATGTAGAACCCGACGTGCTTGGGGGCGGCCGTCACGGTGTGGAGGGTGATGACGACAGGAATAGGGGTGAGGTCGTCTATCAATCGCCAAAGATACTGGGCGTTTGGAAAAATACCGTATTCATGTTCGATCTGTAGAACATCAGGGCGGAAGTCTAGAATGGGACCTGTGGGAATTGGCCCTAGGCGAGTCCAGTTCCTTACAACTCCAGGCCGGGCTGGAATCAGTTCCTTGGTACGCTCAGCGAAGATCTTTACCTCATGGTCTAGGGCCTGAAGCTCGATGGTGAGCTTTCTGCTGTATTGTGCCACGCCACATTTAGCTGGTGGCCAAGTCGAGACAATAGCAATTCGCATCTAATTAGCAGAAGGTTGTTCAGCGGGCTCGACGATCCTTGGGTCTTTCTCTGAGACGTTCTTGAAGGCAGCAAGAAACGTCGTCACCTGATCGACGAAGGTCGCGTTGTAGCCCGATGATGGCTTCTTGAGCGCTTTCATGATCTTGTCGTGGTCGCCCTTGCCAAGTGGGATCACGTCTCCGGTTACAGCCTTGCGGAAGGCATCCTTCATGGACTTGAGCCAGAAGGACGCTTCGAGCTGGTCCTCTTCGTTCTTGATGAGCTGCGTGTCGGAGAACACCGACTCTACAGCATAGTCGGCAAAGGAGATTTTCTTGCTCTCCTTGGGGATGATCCCGAGGACCCGGATGATGTCATTGAGGATTGTTCCACAGTGACAACGGACGGATCGGAGATCGATTTCCAGGTCAGGTGGTACGGTGAGGTAAACAACAGTGGACATCGCGGCTTTCCTCCTGGCGAGCTGTCTTTGGCGCTTGGCCTTGCGGGTCGCGCCCACAGTAGGAGGGTAGCTGGATGGGCAGGCGTGTCAAATTTAGCGATCGTACCGGGCTTCTAGCTCGGTGAGTCGATTCCTTAGCCTTGCAATCTCTGTATCAACTTCTTGGAAGCCCTTGATCAAGGTCGGGACCAGAGCTTCATACTCTACGAACCAGTAGCTGTGCTTTTCGCACTTTTCGCCAGCTCGGCACGTCTTACATCCGCTGTCTGGGGCATTGATGATGAAAGGAAAGACATCGATCGTCTCCTGTGCAATGAGTCCCGTCCAGCGCCCTCGGGTGTTTCGGTTAACGGGCGCTGTGTCACTTGGGTCATCCCATGCGAAGTCCACAACATTGAGCCGTCGGAAGGCTTCTATCGCCTGCATCTTTGTCGGCGTGATGTCCTTCTTTAGCCGGATGTCGGACACGACCGTGATAGCCGCGTTGCCGATGAACATCGCGGTTGTACCGGCGCCGTTAGAGGCATCGTCAAAGAGGTTGTTAGTCGAGCTGGCGCCGATCATAAGCCCACCGGCTGTTCCAATACTGGATGCTGGCTGGTCTGCATAAGGCGCGGCACCGACGCCGATGGAAGCATCAAAGCGACAAGTGCCGGCGTCAACCCAGATAGCTAATGCAGTGTTCGTAAAGGTGACATTGGTCGATGCTACGGGGATACCGGAGATATAGAGCGTCGCTACATCGGTCATCGTCAACGTGGCAGTGTTGTTCGTGAAGGTCGTAATACCCACACTGGCTGTTGCGCCTACAGCGATCGTACTACTGGCGTTGTTTCCGTTAACAGTCGAAGCTTGAATCTCAAGGACCCCGCCTGCCGTGGTGGCCTGAGCTGAGGTTCCACCTCCATCGAGGCGTACTTTTCCTTGGTCTACCCAAAGAGCGAACGCATTGGTCAGGGTTATGGAGCCCGCTAGTACTGGGTCTGCAGAGATGTATAAGGTTGAGGCACTATCGACAGTAGCGGCGCTGGCGTCGGTGATGGTGAGTTGTCCAAGCCCCAGCATTGCAGGACCCACAGACGTGACTTGTGTAGTGCCGGAGACCGTCAGGGTATGCGCCGGGACGTTCACGGCACGATAGATGAACCCTGCCGATGTTGGTCCGCCGGTGACGGCTGCTCCTACCTGGAGGCCGTACAGATTCGTGATCGTGGCGTTCGTGCCTGCCGATGGAGCGTTGATGTCTACGTTGGCAACTGTGGTAGCCGTTGAGGCGCCAACGAACGCTACTGTCGGAGCTTGGAATACGACAAAACGTTGGGTCGCGAGAGCACCCGTAGCCCAGGTCTTCGTGACGGCGCAGTTGAAGTTGACCCAGAACGTTTCGGCATTGGCGGTATTGTTGGTAGTGTTAGCGATGCCCGTTACAGTGATGCACCCGGCGGCGTTAGTCTGTGCTGCTACTTCGGTGAAAACCACACGTCCTTGGTTGGAAACCGTCAACATGGCAATGGTTCCGCCGGTGTTTTCAAATCGAAAATCGGTAGCGCCTGTAGCGCCACCGAGGCGGAACCGCAACCCGATGGAGGTATCGGTGCCGCCTGGCTGAAGGATCACAGGATTGGCGGTGGCTCCGTTTATGACTGTGAGAAAGTTTACCGCACTGGCAGTATCGGTGATCGAGATCGACGTGTTGCCATTATTGTCGAGGATGTTCCCACCGAGACGGAGATCACCATCGAGTCGGGTCTGTCCTGCATCGACCCAGAGCGCGGTAGCTGTGTTCGTGAAGACGACGTTGGTTGAGGCGACGGGCACTCCTGAGATGTAGAGGGTCGTCGCATCGGTCATCGTGAGCGTAGCTGTGTCGTTCGTGTAGGTAGTAACTCCGATACTGACAGCTGCACCGACCGCAATAGTACTACTCGTGTTATTCCCATTAACAGTAGATGCCGTGATCTGAAGGACACCGCCAAGGGCAGTCACTTGCGAAGAGGTCCCGGCGCCGTCGAAGCGTACTTTGCCTTGATCAACCCAGATAGCGTAGGCATTCGTGATAACTGCCGAGCCTGCGTCTACTGGATCCGCAGCGATGTAGAGTGCGGAAGCGTTGTCGATAGTGGCAGCTGAGGTATCAGTGACCGTGAGCTGTCCGAGACCGAGCATAGCCGGGCCTACAGAAGTCACTCCAGTCGTACCAGTTACTGTCAAGGTATGGGCGGGAACGTTGATGGCTTGGTAGATGAACCCAGCCGAGGTTGCACCAGTATTGACAGCTCCACCGACCCGCAGCGCAAAGACGTTGGTGAGGGTAGCGTTCGATCCGGCAGCCGGAGCTGCATCGATCGCCATCGTGACCGTGGTCGTGATGGTCGAGGCTCCATCGAATGCGATGGTTGGTGCTTCTACTCGGAAGAACCGTTGTGTGGTGATCGCGCCAGTTGCCCAGGTGAGCGTTCGAGCCAGATCGACATGGAAATCAACCGTTTCGGTATTTGCCGCTTGTCCTGTTGAAGTAGCGGCCGTGAACAGCCAGGTGTAGATATTCGTGCTCGTAGCCGCAATGGGGGTGAAACTGGCAAATGTTGGCCCGAAGGCGGCAACGGTAGTGGTATCACTTTGAAGGTTGACAGCCGTGGAGCCTCCAGCCCCGTTTTTGCAACGTAGATTCAATCCAACTGCAGTGTCTGCTCCTTCAGCCGATACGATCGCGGAAGACGTGCCATTTGTGATTCGGATAAAATCATCGGCTGAGCCTGTTTCAGTGAGTTGGATGATCGTATTCCCGTTGTTGTCGAGGATGTCCCCCCCGAGCAGAAGATCACCATCGAGGCGTGTTCGACCTGCGTCTACCCACAGTGCTAGGGCCGTGTTCGTAAAAGTTCCAGTCGGTGCAGCACTGATGTAGAGAGTTACTGCATCGGTGACGGTCGCTACACCCGCTGTGATGGTTGGCGCTGTGATCTCTAACCCAGAAAGTCGAGCATGAACACCCGATCCGGCTTCCACGAGCGTGCCAGCCACCCGGGCCATGAAGGCACTGGCATTGGCAGCAGGGGAAATGGACCCACCTACATCGAGGCGCCCCCCGGGGGAGGCGGTCCCAAAGCCTACGAAGGCGTTGGTGGCATCGTAGAAGAGGTTGGCGTTGTCCTCTGCCAGCGTGATCGAGGAATCCACATAGAGGATCGAGCCCGAAGTGAATCCTGTGACGACTGAGGCTGTGCTGAGGGCACCAGCGGAGCTTGGAAGGTTTCTAATGAACATTCAGATTCTTCCCCCCTTATACAGTATCCATAAAGAAATCATCGGGTAGGGAGACCAGAGCGACTTCCAATGTTCCGGCCGTTGTCGTATTACTGATGACTTCAAAATTACCGGAGGTCAGTGTTACTACCAACATCGGATAGTGAACGTTGGCGAGGCATAAAGTACGAACGATCCCAGATGCACGATTGGCGAGGATTTCTCCGTTTAGGATTCTTGCATCAGCAGTCCGTGGTGTGAGCATGAAGAGTGCCGGTAGCTCTGGCACACGGGTAAAGGTAACGGTGACAACAGCTCCGGCCGAGGAGTTGTAGGTCACTTGGCGTGAGGGACCTAAGAATGACCGCCCATAGGCTCCAAAGACATTGCTCATCGTGACCACCTCGGGCTAGCAGAGAGGAATTTGTGTAGCATCTCTGCGGTGACACCTGGGGGTAAGGGCTGAACGATGACCCCTACTCGTTGATTGTTGATGTCCGATCCGGCATAGATTTTCGACCCCGGGGGCGCTATGAATGAAATGGGTGCGTCTGTCGGTAGCGTGATCCCCTTCCGTGAAGTCGCTGGAAGAACGTCATTGTCGGTCGAGATTACAACGTTGGCACCGATCTCGTTGGTAATCGTAACGATGGACCAGCTATCCATAGGAGTGGTGACCACGGGCTCTATGTTGCCTGATTGTGTTGACGGAACTGGGAAGGTCTTGATGATGAGTTGCATGGTCTTTTCTTTAGCCCCTTTCCATGAAGTACCAGAGACCGGCGCCGAGGAGGGCCAGGAGCCCGGCAACTGGGATCCCGATCTTGAGCCCCTTCTTGGCTTCGACCAAGAGGGTCTGCATAGATGATTGGTTCTTGGATTTGTTGAAAGACGGCTTGAAGAAAGCAAGGTAGGCCGTGGTGATACCGGCGACGGGGCCAGTCCACATCTTCTCTCCAGCCCAACCCATGAGGATCTCAGCCAAGGGCCGCAGCTTCCGGCCTGCTTGAAGGCCCTTTTCCCACACGGAAGCATCAAGGAAGCCTGTAGCGCCTCCAGTGGGGTCAGGGATCTGTCCCAACATTACCCTCTGGGCAATCTCAATGTGGTAGGGCTTGGGTTCAATACGGGTGGAGGCCCAGCGACCGTGCTGTTCCCCAAAGTGCCCATTGGCCTCGGGGTCGCTGCTTTTGAGAAGTACCTTGGCGAGGGTTGTAACTCGTTTCTTAGCGACGTTCTTGGCAGCCCAGATGATTCCAGTTAAGGCCAGAGGTTTTTCTGGCTTGGGCCCTCCGTATCCTTCACTGGCAATGAGCCTGGACGCGGCGTAAGTGTCGAGATCCAGCCCGAGATGGCTGGCCTTGGAGGCTGGATCTTCAGGGTCGTATAGGTTGCCCTTTGAAGAACGGACCAATGCCATGGTCTTTCTTTCAGAGGGGCAAGAAAGACTATAGCAGACCTAGGGCTTGGAGGAAAGTTCGCTAAGGAGGAGGTCGGCAGCGGCGTTGACCCGGGCCATCCCTTCAGGATTGCCCCGAGTCAAATCTGGATGAAACACCTGGGCGAGGGCTTTCTTGCGCTCTTTGACTTTCTCTTCGGTGAGTGGTTCGTTGGCTCCAAAGCCAAGGATTGTCCTGGCTTCTAGGGCTCTTGCTCCATGGGAAGGGACCCTTGGCCCTTTCCGAAACACCTTTTGTGGGTGGTCGATAACCCCAGAGACTCGATCGAGGAGCCCTGAGAACTGTCCTACGATCTTCTGTACCTCAGGACGCTCAAAGAGGGCATCTAGGAGTTCTTGGCCGACACCCGATTCCTCTTCAATTTCGGCTCGAAACTTTTCATGCCTCTTGCAGAGCGGGGGCTTCCCGATGCCGGCCTTGCCACAGACATCATCGTCGGAGATAGGATAGAAACATGGTTTCATTGGGCATCCGCTCCAGCGTCGATAGGTATCTTCGGCTTGTACTCGGGGAGCGTACTGTCCCCGCAGCGATACCATTGATCGCTGACGTAGTCGCGTAGGATGGCAAGGAGCTGGAACAGCGCCGCTTGGGTGTCTGGATCGAGGGATAGATAGCCGTTGTCGTCGGGGGTGGGCCATAGGACCCTGGGCAGCGGGGGGATCGCTTCCATGCAGTTTTCAGACTTCTTGATGACACGGGGAGGTTCGGGGGGCGGACAGATGTGTCCACAGGTGGTTGTACTGATAGTGATCAAGATGAGGGCAATCCAGAGGATGGACCAACGATCGTGGTTCATTGCTTGCCCCCCAGCTTGTGGAGAGCGTCGAGTTCCTTCTGGATGGCTGAGGCTATAGCCTTTGGGTCTCCCTTCGTGGTGATCTCGTGCAAGAGTTCCCGGACGTGCCCCTCGGAAGCCTTGCGGGCGGCCTTCTCTCGTTGAAGGTCATCGTCCCGATCGGCTAGACCGTCAGAGATGGCCGCGAAGTTGGCCTTGAGCTTTTCGTGTTCAAGTTGGAGCTTGGCCCGGGCCTTCTGTTCGGTAATGAGTAGGATGAAGCCCTCTTCGGCATCTTTTTGCGCTCGATGGACAAGCTTGAGGAGGTAGTAGACAACCCCGAGGGTCGCAAGGAAGAAAAGGGCGGGGGCAGCAGTGAGAACGTAGGTCCAAAAGGCGTTCACGACCTAGGATAGTACTAGGTCGGCAGGGCGACACAAGTCAGGCGGGATCCTTGACCTTCTGGACCCCCCTAACGACGCCGGCAGACACTAGGCCAGTGACGGTGCCGGAGAGAAGAAGGTTCAGGATTCCAGCTAGATCGGTGATGGCGACCTTGCTGCCCATGATCCCCATGCCGGCCTCCAAGATGGCACCTGTGGCAACGACTACGAGCACAGCCCACTTGCCCGAGGCCAGGGGTGCGTAGAGCTTGCTACCGTACGTACGGACGAGCTGGGCGAAGAGGATCAGGACGAGCGCGGCGACTAGCCGCCAGTTCGTTTGGTGGACCGCTTCAAGGATGGCTTGGATCGTGCCGGTGATGTCCATGCTTTGCCCTCCACGAGCCGCTTCGGCGGCTTGGTTGTGAGGGGCTTGGCGGGTAGGGAAGAGGATACACCAAATTTGCACCCCATGCACAAATCGTCATTGGTGCTCACCCACTGTGAATCACCCTGACATCGTCGGCAGATATTCCAGTAGGCAGAGTCCGATGGGACGTTGCCAACCTCGATTCCATAGAGTTTCATGGCTGCTTTTTACAACCAGTGCATTTCCATCGTCCGTCTGGCTCCTGGCTCATGAATCCAGAATAGCCGTAGCCAAAGGTGATTCCGCAGTAGTCACACTGATGGAAGCACTCCTTGAGGTTGATGGTCCTGCCTGAAGGTAGGACAACGACGCGCACAGTATCTCCAATGATGCCTGATTCTTGTTTTGGTTTAGTCATGATTTTTTCCCCCGAGAAGAAACGCTTGATACATTCTTACCTCAATCGCTTGAATATGTTTTCGCCTTCAGAGCGCAGCGCTCTGATAAATTGCTCCTGGACATTATTCTTCCAGTCCGTTCCACTACTATGAAATCCGAGCGCCTTGGCTATGTCGATAAGTTCATCACTGGCTGATTCAATCCGCCAGTAGCTGACTACTTGATCGCGGAACTCCGCGAGCACTATGGCTGGTCAACCTTCTCCATTACTATGGCGCCAATCCTTCCCAAAATACTTGCAGTTTGACAAGAGAACTGACTTTTCGACTTCAGTGAGTTTCATCTTTGGCCTCCTTGGAGTTGCAAAGCAGTTCTGCACTTCGGGCAACTGATCAGCTCCGGTTGGGTCGTAGACATCATCACTTCGGTATATGGGATGCCGCAAGCAGCATTGGAGTAGCATCGATCTACTATGGAGGGTGGCCCCACGAAGTGGATCCGGTCTAGCTCAGCAAATGGAATAGCCGGACTCTGGCGCTTTCGTTTCCGTTGCCTGTCCCCGAGGATCTGTCTGCACTCCATGGAGCATCCAATCTGGGGCGGCCCTTCGCAATGGAGTTGTACGTAGGCCCAGCCGATCGGGATCTTCTCCGTGTATGAGATGACCTCAATCAAGCAGGAATCGCACTTGAAAAGGATCATAGGTTATTTGGTCCCCAGTAATGCCCATGCTCCCTAAAAGCAGGATGCGCCTTGGTGCTCATGGGCTGGCCTTCTTCCTACTCAGCGATTTTTTTCCATACGCGATGATTGCAGACAGGTTCTCGTGTACCACCTTGCTGTCTCCACACGCCTTGAACATCAAGCAGGCTGCGTAGGGGTGGTACTCAAGCGGATCGCAGAGCATGCCGCATTCGACGCAGGACCTGCGGACTGGTAGGTCGCGGTTCATCGTCTGGCCCCCCCAGCAAGGAGCCCAGCGAGCTTTCGCCTCCAGATCGTGCCAATCATGCCGCCCTCTTCATAACTGCCCTTGGTCCACGAAGCGCCTCTCGGCTGGCATGCCCGCCAACTCGTCCAGCTCGCCCAAAGAACCAGTGGAAGTGCATGACGATCGATCGCCAGGCGCCTTCGACCCCGCCGCATTCGTCACAGCGGTAGGCCATGTAGACACAGGTGGGACAGCGAGAGATTGCTAGCTTGGTGAGGACGTAGAAGTTCTTGCAACGTGCGCATCTTGCATAGCGCATCATTTCCCACCCTTACAGTGCTGCTCATGCTTGGGGCGCCCCTGGGGTGCCATGAACACCCGGCCACAGCCCTTGCGGCATTGAGTGGGTTTGGTGTTCTTGTACCGTCGGCTGACCTTGCTGGCCGATGTTCGATATGGGCCCCTGGATCGGCCCTCCATTGGCGTGAACAGCCGCTTGCCAGCAAGGAGAAGTTCGATCTCTTTTCGGCAGTGGGGACAACTGAACTGCAATTCCTTGGTTTTCATATGAGTTGCTCCCTTTCTTTGAAAGGTCTCAGGATGAGGTCTGGCCGGGCGCTCAAGTTCGCCCAGCATATATCACAACAGGCTTTGCTAACGATCGCAGTAATGGTATCCCAGCCAGCACGGCCACGGCATAGACTGAGATCGATCCGCCCAGAATTGTCCTTCCTTGGTACGAAGACATGTGAATTCTTGTCGAGTTTTGACAGACCCCAATACACGCGGGCGCCCTGCTTTGGCCAGCCATCGGTGAAGATATGGTGCCCATCTAGTATGAACTTGGGTGGTGGTCCTATCTTTACATTGCTGCTGTCAATGTAGAGCGTAGTAGCCCTCGACATGCTCCCATCAGCGATCGGCGGATCATGTATGATGATCAGATCCGGTTCATTTGTAGCCAATCGATGGAGCCCCATGAGGTACCCCAGCGCCTCATGAAGTTCGCGCTCAGTCGTGACGTTGAGTGCCCCCTTGGGTAAGACTGAAAAGGCTCCGGCAATCGTCTGAATCGTAGATTGATAGCTCAGGCTCTTGATGATCCCCTTGAAGTCGGCCATGTCTTAGGCCGCCCTGAGCTTGCGCTCGTTCGCTTCAGTGTTCTTCTCATGGGTGTAATTCAGCCATTCCTTCTCGAACTCCTCAGTTCCGATGAGAGAAAGCGCGAAGGCCAAGCCATCGGCTACGCCTCGGACGTAACGCTTTCCCTTGGGGGCGTCCTTGCCAAGCTCATGGAGCCGGCGCAGCTCGGTAAGGGGCGTGCGTTCTACCTGAGATGGCTTCCGTCGGACCATCTGACGAGCTTTGCCTCGGGCACGAACTGTAGGCTTGCCCTCCGTAGTAGTTTCTCCACGAACCACAACGATGGCAGCCACTTGCTTGTCTTGCTCCGTGGTGTCTCGGATCTGGGCGATCACGTAGGCTTGCTCACTCGTGATCTTACTCATCTTCCAAGCTTCCTTGAGTGAGGGGGTGCCTCCCTCGTAGGTCGTGATCGCACGGGACACCCAGGGTGTGGACTTGTGGAGCTTCCTAGCGATCTCCTTTTGCTGAAGGCCGCTCTCATGCAGAGTGGTCATCTCTTCGGCCAGCTCGTAGCTAGAAAGATCTGCTCGTTGAATATTGGAGGCGATGGCCACGATGCGGGCATCGAGTTCGGCACCCTCGAAGAGCCGGACAGGGATACCTTTCTTCTGATACTCGATGGACTTCTTGTCTTCCCAGTTGAGTTCCAGGGCCATGAGCCGGCGATTGCCATCGATGAGGACGTTCATGGGCTTGCCCTTGTGCTGTGTCCTCCATACGACCAGAGGATAGAGGAGCCCCCGATCCCCAATGTCCTCGGCGAGCTGTCGAAGCTCAACCTTGTCGATCGTTCGTCGAGGGTTGGGACTACCCACCTCACGGCCAAGAACGATCTCGTCTCGCTTCAAAATTCCGTCTCTGAGCTTTCCCATTACGCTGTCAGACATTTTCCTTTTCTCCCTTCAGTTGTTGTACTTCTACTCGTCGTACTGCCACTGCGAGCATGATAGACAGTTTGGTCTGTAGTTTGCAGACTTCGGGACGATCCGAATAGCCAGTGCCGTAGACCTTGGCAAGGGCACCCAGGATGAGTCGGATCTCTTCGATGGTCATGACTTACTTTCCCTCCAGGACCTTCACTGCCGTGAGCAAGCTGGCCCGTAGAATGCCTCTGGCGATCTCGACTCGTTGATGGACAATGTCGTGCGCATCGTTGGGCCCGATCTGGAAGTCACCAAGGAAGGCCACGTAGGTGTCCTTCGACTGGCGCATGTCTACGAGTGAGCTGGCGATGGTGGCGGCGAAGCGTTGCAGGCGTTGTTCGTCCATGGAGATACCCCCTTCGTGACAGAAATGTCCATACTATGGACATCGGCTACGGGTGGTGTCAAGGTCTAAATTTCGGCTTGAAACGAGGTCGAGAATAAATCATCACCTCAACGATATCATGCGGGTCCCCGCCGTCGTGTTCACACTTCTGTGTAGCTTTCAACGCTGCGTTGTAAGTACGGTGCTTTGAGCAACGCTGGTAAGTACCATACCAGAACATTGTCCAGAACTCGTTGGGGGATGTCTTCTTCGGCTTGTGCCTACTCGATGTCTTCGGCTTCGTCATCGTAGCCCTCCCCGTCCCACTCAAAGGCAAGGTGTTGGTTGGATTCATGTCTGATCGTGAATATCCCGTCTTCAGCTAGATCCAAAGCATTGGTCAAGCTCTTGGCTCTGACCTCGATCATGCCCGGGTGAAGGATGTCGCCCTTGAGCTTGTAGAGCTTGATGGGTTTGGGGCTTCGCTTCTTTGCCTGCTTCCTCTTGAGCTTCTGCTTCTTCTTTAGCTTTGGCATTTGGGCTTTCCCCCCTAGAGCGTAGGCGTGCAGGGCGTGCCCGTTGGGCTGCAAATGAGGTTACAGGCATAGACCGAGCAGGATTGCTGGAGCTGTTGAGCACACTCTGCCAAAGTGGAATCGATTTTCTCCTGTAAGGCACTTGATGTGTCACACACCTGCTCCATCGCGTTGCTCGTAGCGTTGTCACAGGTGAAGATTCCCGTGCAGTTGTAGATCTGTGGATCTTCCTCCTCGCCGCCGCAAGCTGTGAGGAGCACCAAGAGACCAAACGTTCTGCCGATGCGCTTCATGATTCTTTCCTCCCTTTTCGTGCTGGTTGAACTTCTGTTTCAACGATCACTACGTCCCAATGAATTGGCGATCCGGTTGAGCGCTTCTACTACTTCCCGGGCCTCCTCTCCGGTGTCGCAGTAGGCAAGCACAGCATCGTTGGATGGGTGCATGACAAGCCAGTAGCCGATGGGGTGGGAAACCACACGTGCATTGACAATGTCAAGGTTGATCACGGCTGTACCTCCTATCGTGCCCTTTTCCATTCGTGCGTGGCCAAGTAATTTACTGCACACTGCTCACTGTGTTTGGCCGGCAGCTCCCTTGCAGTAAAGATGGCGTAGCAGAAAGTACACTGCGCACGAAGCGTCGTGCCATCCCTGCTCCAGTTGATTGCAGCTACTGTACGGCTTGCAGGGTTGAGCCGTCGATACAGTGCCAATGCCTTTTTAATCATCAGTGTCCCCTCCTTGGCTGGCCATCCCGCTAGGGGGTCATAGTCCAACCCATGAACGCGTAGATCCATGAGATCACCGCTTCGGTAAGCTCACGCTTTTTCCACTCCGTACCGTATTTGTAGTCACAGGTAGGGCAAGGGGCACCGATGGCGTCGTACTTGCATTTTTTGGGATCCTTTTTGGACCATTCAGACTGAAATGGCCGCCTGTGGCCCCACGCATCGGTCACTTCAGGAAGTACCACTGGCGAACAGGTCTCGTTTTCCTTGTGGTAACCCGGGCATGGCTTCCATCCTAGTCCCTCCTGATGCTCGCAGCCTGCTTTCATGTCATTCAGGTGCCATTTCAGGTAGGGTACAACCTCGGGAAAGAACCTAGATAGTTCCTCCGTGATCTGTCCGCATGATTGAGTTAGATAGACGTTCTTTCCATTCTCCTTGTGAACGTCTAGGCCGTGAAATTCTCCGTCGGTTTCGACTACGAACCGAGCTGCGCCCTTGACGGTGCGGAATTGCTTGTCAAACTTCCGGCGCATCAGCTCCATTTCAGCGGGGTTGTCCTCGAAGTAGCTTGCCCAGTAGTCAAGGGCTTGCTTTCGAGCGGAAACCTTGGAGATGATTTCTCCATAGTTCCCGCAGATCGAGAGCCTTCCCTCTTCGAGCTTGATCTTGATCTCGCACCATTCATCGCCTTTGGTTTGTAGTTTTGTTCCTTGCATTGGTCATTCTCCTCGCCTATGGATCGTCTTCCAATTCCCTACGCGGTTGCCATTGGCATCTCGGATTGAATTAGAATCGCCCGAGAGCACGTCTTCTTCCGATCCACTATCTACGTGATCGGCGACTTGACGAAGTGCTCGTGAAATATCCGACCAGAATCGCATCGCGTCGTTGCCTAGGTCGAGCGTAAGAATGAAACGATCGGCTTTCATGATTTGCGCCCCCATGAGTTTGGAAGAAACCCACCCGCTTTGATCCATTCGTCGAGAGCTAGCATCAGCTCGGCGAGCTTGTTTGCGTCCTCGATCGACAAGCTACCAGCGATGAACCGTTCAGAGATTCTTCGTTGCGCTTCAAGGTTCGCATCGGGATCCATGGTTCGCCCCCTGTTCATGGTTTATCACTCCTCGTCGCAGCCACGACATCGATAGACCGGGCCAAATTCGTCATGCCCGAGGTAGCGAAGGAAACACCCCCGGAACGGTCCGCACATGTCGCAGTGGGGGCGGTCTAGGTAGCGTATGTTCCAAGCAACTCCGCGCCAGGTGCCTTTGGTCGCTTTGGGCGGGCCAAAGTACTGGTAAGGCCAGTAGCGTGGATCCACGTGTTGGGGCTCGTATTGGATGATCATGGCTCCTCCAGTGATTCCCCAGCGTCATTGGGATCGAAGACGAAGCCGGAAATTTCTTCCTGCACAGCGTCGTAGCAATCTTCGCAGACCTTCCGATACGGAATATTGTATCGGTCCTTAGTCCATGAGAAACAGCCTTGCGGCTTTGGCTTGTCACATTCACCGCAGATCCTTGTCTCGTCCCACCATTCGTTGTCGGTCATGGCGTTTTCCCTTCTGCCTTAGTGATGATCTCGGCAAAAGCGTTAGCCCAGCGCTCGATCTCTTTTGCATGTGCAAGGTTCGCGGTTTCGTGCCGTACCTTGGCTTCTGCTCGAAGCGTTGCGATCTGCACCCGCATCTGTGCTTCTGCATGCTGCACACATTCGAGTAGTGCGGGGGCCATCTGAAAAAGCCTAGCCCATTTGAAGGCTTCCTCGGCATTCTCGACCCGTTGATTCAGGATAGAGAACTCCACGAAGGAAGCCAGATCCCCATTGGGCTTGCGCTTGAATCCGATCTCCATGGCGTTTTTCCTTCGATCACACGTTGGAATACGCTGTGCATCCGATCTGTCCACAGCTCGGGCAGTAAGCACCATCATCGAGCGGCGTACAGTCTGATTCGTCCACTTCATGCTTGCGATCGTCGCCAACCATGACCATGAGCACTCGCCCGTTGGCTTGGTCTTCTACCCATTCCCCTTCGCCGGTATCCTCTTCATACTCTTCCCCTGTTTCGGGATCCATTTGAAGGCTAGTCCATGGTTCCCACTTCTTTGGATATCCGTAGAAATAGAAGGCGACTCCACGATAGCCTTTGACACTGTATCGCTTGTTCTGGTCAAGCATCAGAATCCCTCCCCCGGTGACAATGAGACAAGTGGTTGCCAGTCGTCAAAGTGCCCTTCGCGCATTTGTTGCTTGCGTATCGCACGGGCCATCATTGCGCGTGAAGGCCAGATCTTGAATGTGAGATCAAAATTCATGCCACCATGTGCCCTTCGGGTTGTCCGGTCAGGATGTGGATGTACATAGCTGATAGACTGCCCAAAAGTCAACGTGTAGGTTTTCATACCTACTTCTCCACCGTTTCATGGTTACACCATGGGTTACTGCACTTGTAGGTGTTCTCTCGGATCGGCCACGCTTGGGTGGCCGATTGACACTTCGGGCAAGAATACAGCCGGTATCCCCCAAGCCCGAGGATCCCACGTACGATCCCATCCACGTTGTTCTGATACCAGTGTGCTTTCATGGCATCCGCGCACTCCTCGAACGTGGCATACGCTCCGCACCCGCCGCTATCTCGGCTAAGGTGCCTAGTGTTCTTTGCGAATGGCGCAGAGCTTTCGACCGGAGCGTATGGCCTATGGAACACATAGTGCCAGCCATGCACCGAGCGGTATGTGATCATGATCTCTGCGTGATCCCAGCTCCACAGGACCAGTGGATCACGTAGATCAGTCGCGAGCTTTGTCAGCTCAGTCGCGAGCTTGTCTTTTGCTTCCGTTTCGCTCTTTGCTGTGGATTCCAGGTTACCGATCGTGGCCTTGTAACCCGTGACTTTCCGCCCGCGCATGTCCTTTTTCTTGATGACACCTGCAAGGATCGTGACTCGCTTGTCCATTGGGCTACCTTTCTGGCTTGATCGTGCCACATTGGAGACAACGATAGCCGCGTATTCCAGTCTCACTGATCTCATGCCCGTTGCTGTAAGCAAAACCACTTCCGCTACACTCCGAACATCGAAGATCAACGGTACGAGTACCAGTTTTTCCCCAACCGGGTTTGAGCGGACAGATATACGCGCGCCATGGGCGTGGGCCATCCATCGCACGATGACCTTGCTTGCCGCATGCCGTGCATGACGCGATCGATTTTTTGCTCATGTGTTTACCTCTTGCCGAACATTGCCCGGATGTACTTTTGAGCTTCTTTGGCTCGGAGGCATGTACGGCCGTCGGGGCGATCGTGATCTTGGCCTGGCAAGAAGGCTTGCCCGGGCGTGTACCAACCTTCAGCTTTGCAATATGGGCACTTCCAACGCCATTGCGGGATAGATTTTTGGCTCATAGGTTGCCCCCGTTCTGCTCAAGCGTTTACCTGTAAGACGTGAATCCGGGATGAAGCCTTTGCGCGGAACGGATCCGAATGGATCGATTCGTGACTAGATTCGTAGCGTCCCAACCGCCATAGACGGATTCACGATCGATTCGGACATGCACGAGCCGACCTGATACCTTTGCGGTATAGGTAGCTCCGAGCTGTACCTCTGCTTTCTTCATGGCAGATTCCTCCAATCCATGTGTGCCGCGCATGCCGATCCATAGTTCGCATCCTTGAGGAGCTGTTCAGGATCGGTAGAAGCAAAGTAAGCAAGAAACTTGGGCGCATTGGGATGTACCTCGGTTACGTCTTTGGGATCAACCCAACGCTCATAGCAGAAGGTTCCGTTTTCGGAAAGAACAACCGCCGCGATCTTGCCTTCGACCTTGGGACCGTCGGTCCCTTCCGCGTCTACTCGACCGACCACGCGTCCAGTACGTAGGCCGTAGGATCCATCGGTGTAGTGCTCCTTGTAGGTGAGGAGATCTCCAGGAGCTGCCTCGCCCTTGGCGAAGCCTAACCGTGTGCCTTCTGGTATAAACACTGGGCATTTCGTGATCTTGGCGTCTTTTCGCATGGACATTTGGATCCCTCCATGTGTAAGGGTTGACCTTAACAGATTTTCGGTTGAAATAGAGAAAATTTTGACCCGAAAACGCTAGCATAGACGCCTAGTTAGGCGCCTTGCAGGGTAAGCAGGTTAGCTTACTCGTCGCGGCCTATCGAGTAGACCTTGTGTTTGCCCGATCCGCTCCACCTACCCTGGTATTGCTTGGCGCGCTTGCGCCTAGCCTTTCTGGCTTGCGTAGGCGTGAGCTTGCGAGCTTCATGCTCGATCCTGGCTTGTGCATCGAGCTTGTTAGCGTCTAGTGCCCGGATAGCGCCCGGGTTATCGGGTCGGAGAAACCGGGCATTAGTGGGCCCACGATCGCCATGGCTCCGGGCATCGGCTGGCACGCCATGCCAGCCATGCCGCGAAATGACCCCCGGATCGCCTAGACCATGCCCGTGTGTCTCGTCGAACCACGCTACCTTGTACGGTGTAGCATCGGGGGAAACATCGTTCGACATGACCGCTACGCGGTCATGTCGTGCAAGCTCGCCAGCAATGGCCGAAACGGCCAACCGACCAAGCGTTTCCGCTTGGCCGGTTAGCTTGTCGGTCGCCAGCAATGGCTTTGCCGCGTCCAGCACTTTACGATAGATAGACATATCAGAGCGGGGGAGCTTTTCGCTTCCCCGCTCCTATATGCTTACCTACTTGTCCAGAAGGCCGGCCTTGACCGCTGCAGCTCTGTAGGCGCTTTTCAACGCGCTTCGAAGACCCCGCATATGCTCGTTGCGGATCTCCTCGACCGTGAGAATCAACCGCTCCCTGGCGATTGCCTTCAAGCTCTCTGCGAGCTGCATCTTGAACGTACCATCCTGCACAAGCGCCGTCGCCATGCCTGCTACCGTAGCGTCAACGACCTGAACGATGCTTGTACCGCCATTGCTCTTTCCATTGCCCGTGTTCGTGTCCATTGGATTGCTCCTTTTGTGTGACCTGCTCGTCATGAGCAGGGTAAAGAAATTGTCATAGAGCGGCTGGACGCACCTAGCCTAGCTAGGCTATCCAGATTCTCGATACAGGGCCCATGCGGGTTTTCCCCTTTGGGCCCTACTTCTACTACCACCTATGTCCAGGCTATCAACATAGCCTGGACATGTCAACGAGAAAATTTCGACCCGAAACCGGACCGTGATCCTAGTCACACCGGGATCCGCTCCGGGCATCCTACCGGGCCCATGCCCGGGGAATGGCCTACAGCTATCCGTAGGCTAGTCCGGGGGAAAGCAAGCTCCATGCCGGGATTTAGCACAATGAATTCGCGTGGTTATACCGGGCAAGGTGTGAACTATCGGCACAATGTATCCGGGAAATTTCACACTATATAAGTAGTAAGGTAGCGAAAAACGTGCCAATTTCGAGCCGAAACTACTACTGAACATTTGTATAGGTGTAGGTCGGGGCCTGGATCTGGCCTGGATCGACTCCATAGGGCCCATGGTTGGATCATGGGCCCGATGGATCCATGGTGGCACGATGCGCCACCATAGGGATCCCTGGATCTACGATCCGGGGAAATCACTATGACGCGATGCACCATGATGATCTTTCGTGATTCACCCGATCGCAAAGGATCGACAGTTTTGGGCTCGAGCTGCAAACGTCGGCCAGTTTCGAGCCGAAATAGGCTCGCTCAGGGACCGCTATGAGACCGTGAAAGGACCGTCGGAGCCACCGGGTGCAAATTTGACACGCGCTAGCGAATGGCTATCGTAGCTAGCGGCTGGGAACTCAAAGTCGGGGGGTAGAGGAGCTAACCCCGTGAATCCGTTTGATGACGTAGACGATCCAGAGGAACAAGAACGCCTGATCGACCCTATTGACCAGCTCCTCTCGACGGAGATCAACCCCGTGATGCCGGTCCCGATGGACCAAAGCCTGGGGCCGGTGCCGCCTCCTGGTGAGCCCTTTGGCATCCCTGCAGCGACTCCCGAAGAATTTATTTGTCTTCGAGAGTGCCGGCACTATTTCGAGACAACGATGGTTATGGGAGTAGGGAACACCCGAGACTCGTTGGACAGTGAACCAATTCTCATTAAACGGAGCTGCCGACGAATCCCCGGGTACGACTTCGATCTCACGGATGAGTGCATTAGAGATTGTAATGATTTCGACCCTTTAGACAAGACTTTCGTTGATGAGCGCGAGCTGCGCCGTCAAGCATATTACGCTGCCCATCCAGGGGTGAAACCATACAAGAAGCCCAATGGCTCAAACGGGGGGATCTAGCCCATGCCCTACCTGGAGGACGTCAGCAAAGAAATCCAGCGTGAGATCAAGCGTGCCAAGGAAGCGGGCTATCTAGAGACAAAAAAGGAGCTGGCGAACACGGTCTATCCGCTGCTCCTTCAGACCTGCGAAGCTATCGAGGAAGCCCTGGCCGAGTTCTACTCGGACCTCACCGAGGACAGCCTCATCCAGCCGGAGCTGGGAAACCAAATCTTCGCTACGCTCGATCTCGGAGATCAGATCGTGGCCCTCTCTGGCGAGGCCCAAGAGTCTGACATCGCCAAGCAGAAGCTCAAGGAAGCCATTGAGGCGTGGAAGATCGCAGCCGCCATCACTCGTGAGAACGTCTCAGCGGCGGTCGTCGATGACGATGATGAGGAAGACTTGGACGACTCTGATGAGGACGTCGAGGAAGACGAGCCCACCGCTGCCGAAGGTGAAGGCGAAAAGGGAGAGGAATAAAAAATGGACCATGACATCGTAACACCTGAAGACGATCTTCCGGTCGAAGGCAAGGCCAAGAAGAATGGCGATGTCTCTGCTGCTGCTGAGACGATGGCAACTAGGGACGACAAGACCATCCTGGAATACTTCGGGCACCTGCATGGGGCCCCGTCGCTCCAGGTGAAGATCAAGCGTCTTCAACCCAGAACGTGGCGTGGCAAGCAGGTAGGTGGTGTCCTCGACACACTCTCAGAACTCATTGATGAGCATGAGATCCAGGAACGCTACGGTGGAGGTCGCTATGAGATCCGAGTCCTCAAGCCTGGGGTCAAGGGGAACATGGTCTTTGCTGGTCAGCGCACGATCGACATCGCTGGTAACCCACGGCTGGATGGCGCGCTCTTCGAAGACACTTCTATCGATGGTGGGATCATCAAGGAGTCAAGCGAGGAATCATCGCTCCAGAAACACGCCATGGGCATCGCCGAGCGCATGGCCCTGGAGGAGCGAAAGCGAGCTGACAAGATGGAAGATCGGATCCTCGGACAGTCGGGTTTCGACACCGAAGCGATCAAGCTCTTTACCGAACCACTCCAGCGCCAGATCGAGAGTGCCAATACGGCTCAGACTGAATTGCGAAAGCAACTTGATGAGCGGAACAGGGAAGTCCTAGAGCTGATTTCCAAGAAGCCCGAGCCCTCCTCCATGGATCGCCTAGCCGAGAAGATGCTCCTGGAAGAGCAATCCAGGATGCTGTCCGTGCGAACAGCACATGAAGCTGAGCTTCGTACGGCTCGGGAATCCAACCATCAGGATCACAAACGGGCAGAGGACCGAGCCGATCGACTCCTAGAACAGAATGAGCGGGCTCACCAGCGCGAGATCGACTCACTCAAGCGTGCCTACGAGGGGCAGAATGACAACCTAAAGGTGAGCTACGAAGCCAGGATCGAGACCCTGCGCTCTGAACTCAACCGCTACGTCAAGGACTACGAGGCCACCCGGACGGAGCTGGCGTCCCTCCGTGACAAGAAGGAGCAGCCCATCGAGGAACAGCTCTCCAGGCTTCTCCAGCTCAAGGAACTCTTCGGCTCGCTTCAAGGCGATGACGAAGAGGGCTCCTGGACGGACAAGCTCCTGAATGGTGTGACTCCGATCCTGGATGGCATTGGCCAACGTATCGCCACTGGACCTGGGCTCCCTCCGGGAACCCAGGCTCCACAAGTGGTCGCTCCGCAGCAACCTATGGCCCAAGCTCAGCCTGGACAACCAGGACAGCCGCAGGCTGTGAAGCAAGTGGCTGTGAGCGCGGCGGAATTGGCTACTGCCGTGGCCTACATTGAGGCGGCCATCTCCAACAATACGGATCCAGCCGATTTTGCCAAATCGGTCATTGGCATCGTGCCCAAGCCACTTCTAGAAGTCATGAAGACTCAAGGGGTTGAAAGTCTGATTCAAGCCGTGGTACAGTCTAATGCAGCAAGTCCCATCGTGACCCAGGCAGGTCGGTTCTTCTTGAAAAAGGTCGCGAAGGCATTGGTCGAGATCGAGAAGAACACCACCTAGCCCCTCTAGGTAAGGATTTCGGGAGGTCTTGCAGCAGTTAAACGTCAGCATCCTTCCGTTCCAGGGGGCTCCATCGACAGCGGCGGCGATCCAAAGAGCCATCGCTGCTTCCCGACATCACTATTCAGTTCGTCAGCTCGCAGAGAAGATCACCGAAGGACTTCGTTCAAAAGACTATCTCTCGGAAGCCATCGCCATTTACCACTTCGTTTTCACCAACGTCCGTTACATGCGAGATCCGGCGAAGGTGGAACTTGTCAAGGAACCATGGATCCTAACTGAGCAGATCCTTGAAGGCGGAAGACCTCAAGGGGACTGTGACGATATGACTGCCCTGATCGGGGCCCTGCTCTCTGCGAGCGGGGCCACGATTCGGATCGTTGCTGCTGCTTTCAAGCATGTCTTTTACAAAGGCGAGAGGCAGTACAGCCACGTCTTTGTCCAGGTGCAAGAACCTCGAAGTGGCGCCTGGATCACGCTCGATCCCGTAGCAGGGAAGCGGATCGGCCAGATGCACAGACGCATCATTGCGGCCAAAATCTTTTCAGTGCTCTGAACAAGGAGAAGGGTGATGAGCGACTACGTGGTGGTTCCCGGATACACGCCAGCCCGTGGCTACATCGATAGCGAACCCGACGGTAGCTTCCAGTCCATGGCGCTCATTCGAGGCAACAAAGGTGGATACCACACGCTGAGCGGGCTCATCGATGACGCCATGGGCAAGCTGAAGCAGGTTGGTACGGTCATTACGGACAGCATTGGGGCAGGGATCCAAAAGCAGTATGCCGATGACCAAACTGCCAAAGCAGCCAAACGACGTCGCTATGCTCTAATCGGCGTCGGTGTCGCTGGCATCCTTGCCTACTTCTGGTGGAAGAAGCGGTAGATGGACTACGTCGCTGTCTATCTAGCGCAGCGAGCCCGGGCCAAGGAACTGTTTGGCACCTCGGGCGCAACACATCCATCGACCGAAGGCTATCAGCCGAATGTGACAGCTCGCTTCGCCGACAACACTGTGTCCTATTGGATCGACGAGTCCTATCGCATTGGCCCATCGTTCCTCGGAAAAATCTGGAACCACATCATGAGCGGGGGCTACCTTGGCAAGTGGCTAACCGGCGTGGACTACGACGCCGTCACCAAGATGTTCGAGAAGGATCGTGAGGCGCTCTACCGTTGGAAGAAGAGCATCCTCAGTTTCCTTATCGGTGACAGTAAACTCCCGGACTCCGAGGTAGCGGCCTTCTGGAATGCAGTTGGGAGGTTCCAGACGTACTTCCAAGCCATCAAATCAAGCCCGGCTCCCTGGACTTTCCTTTGGAGTGCTCTCAAGGACACAGGTAAGAGCTTGGCTAAGCCTTTCGATCCCAGAGAGTGGGATAAGTATATCCACTATGCGCTCATTGGCGGAGCCATTTACGGTGGCGTACAGATCTACCTTTCCTGGAGGCGCAAATGAGCTACGTGGCGCTTGGTGATATTGATAAGCAAACTATCATAGATGTCACGAAAGCCATTACTGACAGAGTTCTCAAGAAAAAAATGCCGCTCCCAGGGCTTACTCTTGATGAATCAAGGGCGTACATCCATAGCACATGGCCTTTGGCGGGGGCTAATTTAGATGCCAAGAGAGCACTCTACGAAGGCAGAAGGCACTATGCCAAGCTGAACGAGCGCGTTAACGGTCAGTGCTATGGCAAGGTGTACAACTACTTCACGAAGACCCCGGGGATCAAATCGATTAAGTGCGGCGATTGGTTCGGGCTTAAGGATGTTGCCAAGTCACTTATCTGCAGTGATGCAGCCAATTACATTGGTGCAGGAGCAGGTGGACAGGCTGGTGCAGCTGGTACAGGACTCCTTCAGGGGCTCATCTGTGGTGGTGGGGGCAAGCCAGCACCGCAACCACCGCCTGAACAGCCCAAATCCATGTCCATGGGCATGGGGACCATCGCCATTGTCCTCGGAGGGGCTCTCCTACTTGGGCAGCTACTCGGAGGTCGAAAATGACCATCTCTGTCTGGCGAAACGGCGCCTACGACTACTACGAGGCTTCAGGCCAGGGAGAAGACCCCCCTGTACCACATCATCTCACGAACTCGCGGTGGCTCTCACCTGATGAAGCAGCTTGGAACCTTCCCTTCGGGGCCAAGCCCACAGGAAGGGGAGCTTTGCCAAAAGGGATGATCGCATCCCCCGGTGGTTTACCCCTGGGGGATTTTGACCTTAGCGATACGAAGACCCTCGTCATCGGAGGCATTGCCCTCTTGGGTCTCCTCTGGTTCCTTAACCGATGAAGCCCAAGGATCTTGATTCGGGCATCAAGCTCTACGAGTCCTTCCACAAGTTCGATCCCAGGTCCGTTGGCAAGTTCGCCGAGTCGTTCTACATCCCGAAGCACGTCCATTGTATCGGCTCGGCCGTGTCTGTCTCCTACCGTTCGGACAAGTGGGACGGCAAGACGAAGGACTACATCCACCATCACGGTTGGGGAGTGAAGATCTACAGCCCCCGGGGGCACACTGCAGACATCGCCGTCCCCAAATGGATCACTGAGGTGAAAACCCTTGTGAAGCTCGGGCAATGCTTGGGGATCGAGTTCAATGATGGCAGTAAGGATATCGTTGAGTTTGAGCCGCCACGTCCTGATCTCTACGCTATCCCGTCGGGTAGAGCCTTGCTCATCATTGAGAGCAAGCGAAGGGTCCAGATCCTTATATGGGGTGGCGGATTGGATGTCAGGCCGGAAGGGATTGTTCGATGAAATTTGACAGCATTCACGGAACCACGCAGAATACTTGTTGCCTACCACCCCTCCAGCCGGCTGACCACGTAACGGTCAACGGATTGGAGTAGCTGTTGCCGATCTACTACGTCAATCCAGGCAAGCTGCGGAGGAAAAAGTCGATGGCGAAGAAGGGCAAGCTCCATGGCAAAGCGAAAGCGACGTTCCTCCGGCGCATGAAGAAGGGTCGGATGAAGCACCGGAAGAAGAACCCCTTCGGACTGGCTGCCATGGTGAGAAAGGCCAAGCGCAGTAAGAAGGCTCGAAAGATGCTCGCTGGTCTCAGGAGCATCGTTCCCAAGAAGAAACGATTCAAACGTCGGAAGAAGCTCGCAGGTGCAGCTCTCATGGCGCACCTGAAGAAGCTAGGAAAAAAATTCAAGAGAGGGAAGAAAGGGGCAGCAAAGATGGCGAAGAAGAAGAGGAAGTCCAAGTCCAGGAAGCGGTCTCTCGCCGCCAAGAAGGCTGCCAGAACGCGAAAGTACAAGAAGGCCAAGCGCGTTGCGGCAGGCAAGAAGGCGGCGCGCAAGCGCAAGCATGGCAAGAAGGCGTATCACAAGAAGTCCAGGCGTCGTCGTCGGCATCGTCGCTCGGCGGCCCTCACCATTCGGCGCATCAAGCCGCGTCGGTGGCGGGTGGTCCGTCGGCCCAAGGGCAAGACCAAGGCCGCTAGGCGGGCCCGGTCCTTCATCCGCCGACACAAGCTCCGCATCAAGAATCCCTTCGGTGGGGGCGGAATCATGGGCGGCGTGATCAGCCTCGTCAAGGCGGCAGCCCCGATCGGTGTGGGTTACTTCCTCTCCAAGATGGGCGCAGCCAACCTTCATAAGGTACCTGTCGTGGGCGGGCTCGTGGCCAAGGCAGGCAGGTTTGCCGGTCCTGCGGGCGCCCTGGCCGTGGTCCTTGGAATGAGCTTCGTCACCAAGAAGGTGAACGCGCTCGGCAAGTACAAGCAGAGCCTCATGATCGGTGCCGGATTGGCGCTCCTGGAGCAGATCATCGGCGCTACGCCGTTAGGCGGCTACCTTGGTGCTCCTAGCGTCGCAGCGGCTCTGCCTGGGTCCACTTCGGACTACATCGAGACCGCCGCCTACGAGGAGCAGGCAGCCTACGAGGAAGCGGCCGATTACATCCAGACGGACGACTACGTCGAGACGGCCGGTGTGCATGACCTCCACGATCGCTCCTTGGGGGCGGGTGGTGGAACGCCCATGCTGCCAGGTGGTGACGCTGGGTACTACGCGGGCGTCTTCTCGGGCGGGTTCGGTAACTAGCCTCCTTTTTCTCTCTACGATCTCTCTCCGTAGGCATCTCCCCAAACTTTCGGCTCGAAACTTGAGGGGCCCACCTCGCTAAAAACAGGGAGAAAGAGAAGGGAACCATGCCGCGTGTAGGTGGACTTCGTGAACGTCAGCATCAGCCGATCTGGGACACGGTCGTCCGTGCCTACGGAACGGCGAACCCCTCGGTGTCGTCCAGGACGACGCTGTTCGGTTCAACGAACGTGGGTAACACCCGCCTTACGAACTTGACTACGGCGGGTCAGCTTGCGTCCGACCAGACCTACGTCGTGCTCTCGATGCGTGCCTGGCTCTACTTCAACGGCACGAACCGTCGGCTCCTGTATCTCAACATCATGACCCAGCTCTACTTCACCCTGACGCTGGGTGACAAGAGCCAGTTCCAGGCCCCCTGCTGGTACTTCCCGGCCGGTGGTGGTCTCTACGGCTACGACTCGGGCACTTCGATCTTCAACCACGGCAACCCGGACCAGGGCGCGATCCTGAAGCTCGCCAAGCCCATCAAGGTGCCGGTGCGCCAGAACATCCAGGTCGTCGCGGAGTTCTTCACCTTCGGGTCGAAGGACATTCTCGTGGACAACCCGGGCTTGAACAGTGGCCGTTCGGCAGACGACGAGTCGCAGATTCTGTTTATGTTGGATGGCATCCGCACGCGCGATGTGCAATAGGACAAGGGAACTGTAGCTAGGATAGCAGCTCTATCCGCTACATGCAAGTGAACCAGTGAGTAGTAGTTGACTCGAAATTCCACCTTGGGCATCCTCCAAGAGAACTCACTTGGAGGTGCCCCCATGGTGGATCTTACAGGAAAGCGATTTGGCTACTGGCTCGTACAGAAGGAACTTGGCAACGACTACGTAGAGGCGCTTTGTGAAAACTGCGGAACGATCAAGAAAGCTCGGAAGATGTACCTCAAGAACGGCCAGAGCCGTTCTTGTGGATGCCGTCGTTTCGAGGATCGAACCGAGCACCCGATCGAAGTTGGTCAACGCTTCGATCGGTTGGTGGTTGTTGAGCGGCTCGGAACCAATGGTCGGTTCAAGGAATGCCTGGTCAGGTGTGACTGCAAGAATCGTAAAGTCATCCGTGAAGATCTCCTTAGGACCGGGATGCATAAGTCATGCGGCTGCCTTCGTAGCGAACTCGCTGGAGTCAATGCAACGAAGCATGGAGAAGCTGGTACGCCGATCTATCGTACCTGGGAAGGCATGCGTCGTCGGTGCCGGGAGAAGTCTCGGTGGACATCCTACACACGCAAAGGGATCACGGTCTATCCTGCCTGGGACAAATCCTATGAGACGTTCCGAGAGTACGTCTTGGAGCACCTCGGGGAACGTCCTAAGGGACATTCGCTCGATCGAATCGACAACTCAAAGGGCTACGTACCCGGCAACATCCAATGGGCATCAGCGATCGCCCAAGCTCGTAACCGTGATGTGGCAAAGCGAATCTCTTCAAAGGCCACCGTGCAGATTTCAGAGAAGCCAGCCCATCGTGCCGGCAACACTATGCTTACGGTCGGTGGCAAGACTCAGCACATCGCCGAATGGGCTCGCGAGATGGGCATCTCATCGGCGGTCATCTGTACCCGTCTTGGGCGTGGCTGGACGGTGGAAGACGCGATCAAACAGACAGTACGGCCAAATCACCGACCCATCACGATCAATGGGGAAACTCGTTCGATCGGGGAATGGGCCGAGCACATTGGCATCAGCGTCAGTACGATCCAGTCACGGCTTAGCTGTGGTTGGAACGAACGTGATGCTGTTCTCGCCGAACCCAAGAGCTACAAAGCCACGCTCACCATTGATGGGAGCACTAAACCAATGGGTGAGTGGGCAAAGGAGTCAGGCATCGACATCCGTCTGATCCATACACGCAAGAAGCGTGGGTGGTCAGACAAGGAAGCAGTCTTCGGCAAGAAGTAGCCCACCCTGAACCGGCGGGGCGGGCGGTGAGAAAGAAACCGAGTGCCCAAAACGGGCTCCGTACCCCCGGGGAAAGGGAGAAAGTCGTGGACCTGAACGCTGCCATCCGAATTGCCATTGGACCCTATCTAGAAGAGGTCAAGCGGCTCCGAGAGATCGTGAACTCGGCGCCAATATCACCGACCTACGAGATCGACCGGCTTCCGGGCCGACGAGTCTTCTTCCACTACGTCCAGACTCAGGACTTCACCACGACCCAGGATGGCACCCGGGGCTCGGACATGACCTTCCGAGTTTCCCAGGACGGTCCCTTCGTCATGACCCATTATCCAGTTGCGATGTGGCGCTCGACGGTGCCCACGAACGCAACGGATTTCGGGCTCTGGCGTCCGGTCTCGACCTGGCCGAGCCCCACGCAGGATCTCGGGGCTTACCGGAACGTCATCAACCTGTCCTATGAACTGTCCGACTCGGGCTCCACTAGGAAGTTTCAGGACGGTGCGATGCCACCGCTCTTCTCTCGACCTGATGATCTCAAGCCGCTCCCATGTCCCACGCTCTTCAAGGAGAACTCAACGATCCTCTTCACGCCGGTCTATGAGGACATCTCCTTCGGCGGCGGCACGGCGACGACCACGGGACGGCTCGTCGTGGCAATCCCCGGCTACCGTATCATCACGGCGGTCAGCGGGAACTACTAATGACGATGGTCTGGGCAGGCTATGGTAGTCGTGCAGGGGACCTGAAGACCCTTGGTGACTGCGATTGCCAAGGTATCACCTCGGGCATGGGTGACTTCACGGAGCTAGAGGACTGGGATTCAGTTTCCTTCTCCAGGCTCGATCAAGCCCATGCCTATGCGAGGAACGGCGAGGCGGTGTCGGTCTCCAAGGGCTGGACAGAGGCAGCCAGTCTCTACGCAGCGGCTCAACGGACGGTTGACATCACCACGGCCACTGACCTTGTTCACAAGGCGAACTACGCTGCCGACATGGCTCGAGGGGGCAAGTTGGCAACCGGGGGCCCACTAGGGATGAACATCGGTGGGATCTTCACTGGCTACTGGTGGATCGCCCCGCTCGGTGTGGGGATCTATCTCTTGGCGCAGAAGCTTGGCAAGAAGAAATCCAAACGGAGGCGGAAACGCCGCCGATGAAACTCCGCCCAAAAAGCCCTGGGGCCCTCCAGTGCGCACTTCCTTCATTGCTAGAGGGGCAAGGTAGGAGGCACCCGGGAACCCCGGGGCTTTTTGGGCGTGTTTTTTGGGGTCAAAAATGAGCTACGTACCTTCGGGATCAGCAGAGATGGATTCCTTCCGAGACCGCGCCGAAGCGGTCATCGAGGCGGGGAAGCTCATTCTGAAGGACCCGGCGCTTCCACGAGTCGCGGGGTTGGTTGTGGACATCTACAAGCTCACTCCAGCCAGCCCCTCGATGGGTGCAGCGGTGAAGGGCGGCAAGTCAGCTCTGGAAGCTGCCGTGCCAGCTCTTCGTGCCTATCGCTACACCCTCAAGAATCCCTGGTCGAAGTGGACTGGAATAGCAGCGGTCCTGGGGATTCCTTTCCTTCTGGGCTACTTCATGGGGAGCAAATAGACATGGTGCTTCCGACGTATTTCCCAGCTTTGAACTTGACGATCCCAAGGACGGCAGTTGCTCCGGCAGCTCCGCCGAAGCAGGAGGTCGTGGTAACCCCCGGTGGAACGACCATCGCTGTTTCTGCGACACAGAAGGTGCCAATCCTATCGGTTGTAACCGACAAGATCGCTGAGGCCGCCGAGGCTATCCGCGAGGTGAAGGCTGAAGTCAAACAGCAGCCCACCTGGGTCAAATATGCCTTGATCGGCGGGGCAATCTGGCTCGGGTGGAAACTCTTGAGGTAAAAAAATGCAGAGCTGGTACCAGCCCAAGCAAGCTCCAAAACAAGAGACCGTAGTAATGCATGGGGATACAACCGTCACGGTGTCAAAGCCAAGTGTCATGTCGGCGGTTCGATCCATGTTAGGGCGGGCTCCGACCTTGGTAGCTGGTGAAAAACCAGGTTCGCTTCGGTCTGTGACATCAAAGAGCAGAACGAAGTCGATGATAGCTAGCGGAGTGAGCCAGCAGCCATCGTCTTCGCCAGATGTACCCTTAGTGATGGCCTCAATGGAAAAGCCCCCCACCTGGATCATGTATGCATTGATCGGTGGAGCTATCTGGGCTGGGTGGAAACTCTTGAAGTAAGGGAGGTAGAGAGATGTATACAGCAGTAGGATGGGTATATGGCCCAGCACCGCCACCGAAGGAAGAAAAATCCGCCTGGGACAAGTTCTGGGATGCCACTGGCAGCGTCCTTGGCGGGACCAAGGACGTCCTTGTCGCCAAGTACAACCAGCCAACGGTGGTCTACCAGACGACCCCTGACGGTTCCGTGAACGCGAAGAGCGGTCTTAGAGCGATCCTCACCCCCATGAACATCGCCATCGGGGTCGGGCTCCTCGTTGGACTCAAGCTCCTCCGCAGGGGATAGTAGAGGTTATGGACCACCTCTACGATGAGAAGAAGTGGGAACTATTCTCCATCGCCGGGGACGAAGACCAGTTCGATCCAGATCGACACCCCCACGGAATTCTCTCCCCTGAACAGGGAATCAAGAAGGACCGCATTGCCGAGGTCCCCGTCCGCTACAAGGACCGGGTCCTCTTCATCG
>ERZ1292644.50-Hain-H14-01um-R2-50-length-71382-cov-19_pt1 | contig 71382 bp, 111 predicted proteins | sample MGYA00564402_ERZ1292644 | MGnify/ENA primary metagenome ERZ1292644 (study PRJEB36523, sample SAMEA6512644) | groundwater metagenome | collected 2019-01-09 | study: AquaDiva: Metagenomics assemblies of 32 groundwater samples
GTCTTGCGTGCTCCATGTGTCCGGCCGAATCTAGACTGCCATACCCTAATACCTCGTGTACCGCGGCGGACCCTACCAATAAGGAGTCTACCAATGAGCGCTATGAATAACCTCATGCGAGTCACCCTGCTCGACATGCTAGGATTTGAGTCAATCACCCGAACATCGGACGGTTTCTACCTCGGCCAGCTTCCTGGCGACGTAGGATACAACGCCTTTATCGGAGCGCCTCAGCCAGTACATGCCGGACCTGGACGCGACGAAACCCTACGGCGCTGGAATGGCTTGACGCCGGCCGAACAGATTGAAGTATCACGCCTCGCCAGTAACCCGCCAGACGGTACGCCGATTCCTCTCAACAAGGAATTCGGCATCCCATAACCTAAGCTCCGCCGCGGTACACGAGGTACTAAGGTACTATTGACCCCCGCCGCCACCTATGCCATAGTCACAGTAACTATATCGCCCCGGCCCGACTGGCCGCCACAAATAGGAGAGTGACGCATGTTAGATAAGCAGTCCTCCAAAGAGAAGTTGCTAGAGCTGGTGAAACCCGGCGACACGGTATACACAATCCTCCGCCACGTCAGCCGGTCGGGCATGACCAGGGTAATTGACCTGTTAGTCATGTCTGAGGAATCGCCCCGTTCTATGTCGCACTATGCTGCTGACCTCATGGGTTGCAGAATGGACCGCGATAGATGGGGAGTCAAGATTGGCGGCGCTGGAATGGATATGGGCTTTCACCTAGTCTATAGCCTGTCTTATTGCCTATTCAAAGAGACAGGCTTTGGTTGCATCGGCGAGGGTTGCCCCTCTAATGACCACAGCAACGGCGACCGGGATTACACGCCACACATGCATTCTGACCCCGGCTATGCCCTAAAGCAACGCTGGCTCTAAGCTGCCCCGCCCGCGCCTATTCCGCAATGAGCGCGGGATGGACTAACTTAGAAACCCAGGGGTTGCATAATGAGATACCACTTCGTCTACGCGCTAACCGAAGGTTTGCAGATTCGATATGTTGGCTACTCTGCAAGCCTAGCACAACGACGCCAAGCCCACAAGATCTCACATCCGGATTGGAAGCTCCTAACTCTAGGTGCCTATCCTTCACGCGAGATCGGACTGTTAGAAGAGCGCGCCTGGATCGCACGTCTATATGGGGCAGGTCACCCTCTAATCAATAAGAGCGATGGTGGCGAAATGGGTTACCCGATTGGACGCGCTGCATCGAACCTAACTCGCGCACGTATGTCAGCATCTCACTTAGGACATGCGATGTCCTACAAGACCAAGGCTAAAATATCGGCGGCCAATACAGGCAAACCCAAGTCCGCCGAACATAGGGCCAAAATATCCTCGGCTAAGATAGGAAAACCTGGTCACCCACTATCCGCCGAAAACAAGGCCAAACTACTGGCGGCCAATCGGGGCAAGCCAATGTCTGCTAAAACCAAAGCCAAACTCTCGGCAGCACAGCTTGGTAAATCCGAATCGGCTCAGACCAAGGCTAGAATGTCGGCGGGACGAAGAGGTAAATCTCTATCCCCTAAGCATAAAGCTAATCTGTCGGCGGCCAAAAAAGCGTGGTGGAAAGCGAAACATGAAGCCGAGCTACACGATGGTCACAGTGACTAACAACCTCGGCCGAGGCCTACTACTCGCCCTATGCGTCATTGGCGCAGCAAGCACGGCGGTTGCGTTCGGGCTCAAAATATGGGAATTCGTATCCGTGTTCAGATAGGAGACTCTAATGACACACACACCAGGGCCGTGGCAAATCGGCGGCGAGCTGATATCGAAAGAAGGCTCGAATCTTGAGATCGCTAGTGTATGGAGCAAATCGGCCAATCGCAGGTTTTCGCCCAGCCAATCGGAAGCCGACGCAAACGCCCGCCTCATAGCCGCCGCGCCAGAGCTGTTAGAGGCGCTGCAAACATTACTCGATAAGGTAGACCACAAGCGCTACAACGTCCGCACCGACCTTGACTTTTTCTTAGCGGATGCTGCCGCCCAAACCGCCATCGCTAGGGCTACAGGAGATTAGATGCTTACGACGCCATTATCAAGTAAGACCTACATCGTCCGCCAGGATCGCATCACTGCCATGTGGTACCGCCAGCAGATCGTCGCCGCCTGGTATGAGGATACCGGCGACGTTGCTAATCTATGGTTCGCTCACGTCCTAACTAGAGACGCGGCACTAGCACAAGATCCGCCGCCGAAGGGAGAGTCACCGTGACTACCGATACATACCCCCGAGGTTGCGTCCGACTGAAATACAACAAGGACGGAACTGTCAAGGGTCGTAAGAATGCGGCTGGCGGCCTAGCGTGCAAATATACGCACGCCCCTGGCTACAATCCTTGGCCTCGTTGGCCTACATCGGTCGGAGATTACAACAAGCCTCTATACTGGCATGAGCATAAGCACGCCAACAAACTGGCCTCCGGAATCTTTAGCGTCGCTATGTCATGGGGAGAAACTCCGCCCGCTCACTCACATGAAACCGGCGGAATTCACCCGTGGGATTCAAGCATGGCGGTTCCATTCGTGCCCCTGAAATGGCCGTTCATATCTGTAATGAGAAAACGTGACTAGCCAAGCCAACCCGCCCGAGGCCGAGGTATCGGATGACTTCGCCCGCGGCTATTGCGCGGCGATGGGCGACAGTGACGGTTCAATTCACAAAGTTTCAGGTAACCAAGTCGGCATAACATTCCGCCAGGCCGGAACTCCGGTGCTGCTGCTGACCCAGAAATACCTGCTACAGCTTAGAATTTTGAGCACTTTGCGCGGGCCGTACGCCCAGCCCGGTAGGCATCCCATGTGGAGTCTAGTTGTACACAAACCCAACGAAGTACTTACTTTCATTCGCACTATTGGATTCCGCCAGCCAAAGCGCCGCCGCCGGGGGGATAACTACCTCGCCGGCCGGCCACTAACCACGGGCGAGGAGCCCGGCGAGCTCTGATAGGACTTCCGTACTATTGAAAACACCCGGCCGAAGTAGTAAGCTGGTAAGCAAGGAGTCTAACCACATGCCACGAACTGAATTCACCGTGACTATCGAAGTGATGGTGACCGCCGCCAGCTATGAGGAGGCCATGAAGTACGCGCTAGACGACCTGCGCGATCCTGGCCTATTCGGCGGATGGGGCGGAAGAGTAACACGAATGAGCAACGCGGCCACTAAGTGGATAGAAGAACCCAAACCGGCCAGAGAGGAGGTAGCATGAAATACACCGCCGAAGTAAATGTTACCGTAGAGGCACAAGACGAACTAGAAGCATGGGAAAAGATCGACGAGATCGTAAGCGAGAACTTGAATACCAATCCCGCCGTAATCCATTGGAGCGTAAGCGAACCATTTGAAGTGGATCACGACGATCTGGACCTAGCCATCGAGTAGAGCACGACGGTTGTGAGTGTGAATTGAATCGGCGGTTGTGCGCCGCCGCGTGTGGGTGATCCTCTAAAAGTACGGGTAGACTCCGGAGCGATCATCCGCACGCGGGGGCGCATAAGCCCCAGAAAAGAGAGGCAGATTTGAGTAAGAGAATTGGCACTATCCTTATCCTGGCCGCGGTATGGAGCCTACCAGCCTTTGCTATCGGTCAGGAAACTTGTCCACAAGATGGAGGTTGGACCAAGATCGACAGCTCTGATCTGTCGCTCTACCCAGTACCAGGAGCAACAGAATACTGCTTCAAGGCCGGGAGTGGCAACAGTGAGGGCTGTACGGGTGGCTTGTTCGATTCGTGGCCGCAGCCAGAGGGTACCTGTGGCCTGAGCCACTGGTCTTACTTCATCCCCGAGGAAGATCCAACACCAACCAACACGCCGACGGATAAACCTACACCAACTCCAACCAACACACCTACGGATGTGCCAACACCCACACCTACTGATGATCCTAGGTGTCAGGAGGAGTGTGAGGACCCAACGCCTACGCCGACGGAAACCCCGCCGGATAATCCGACGCCTACACCCACTGATCCACCTAGCACGCCCGAACTTCCCAAGGCCGGGTTCACATCGCAGTACGAGATCCTAAACGGCGAGCCGTGGCAACTATCAGTACCAGGCAACGTGTGGGCAGCACATAATCAGGAAGGCTGGATAGCCTCAACCTGGTGGATGCTGTGGGAAGGAAAGGAATTCATCTTCAATGGCCAGTGGTACACCACGGAGCGTTATGTAATCGCTGATCCCACTGAGGTTGAGCTGATCGGGCAAGCTGTGGATTACGATCTGCTACTCATCACATGCAGAAACTACGATCCTGTCACCAATAGATGGGCTGAGCGCCTGCTCATCTTCGCAGAGCTAAGCCAATGACCCCCGAGCTGATCCTGATCTTCGGCGGCATAGGTGCAGCCGTGCTGGGTCTGGTAGGCATCCGCCTGACCCAGCACGACAACACCCCCATCCTGGGCCTATTGGACGAGGACGAACTCCGGTCCTACCGGATCTCCCGGCTGATCGAGGGCTTCGGGTGGTGTTCGCTGGGGCAGCACGAGTTCCAGTTGTTGCCGGGCAGCAGTCAAACTGCGTGCCCGGAGTGCCTGCCACCAGTGCCCGTGGCCCGTGGGAAGTGGGAACCGCATACTGAACCGGCACACCCCACTCAGCGCTTGAACTTCGGACGTGCCTACACTCCAGTCTCGGCATGGTGGCCAGAACTCTACGAGAAGGAGGATGAGTCATGAGCTTCGCCGCGAGAATAACCATCGGTATCTGGTTGCTGGCTTTCACGATGTTCGGCGTGATCGTTGTGACGGTCCTGCTGAATAGCTAAGTGAAGAAGACTGATCGAACCTGCTTCTACTGCGGGAAGACGGTTGAGCCGGGTGAGGATGGGCGGTTCGCCTATCCTCATCCCGATCCATCAAAATGGCCGTGGGCCGGAGCCTATGCTCACCACGTCTGTATCAAACAGGCAGAAAAGGAAAAGGCAAATGATCAAGCACTCGAAGCACCTAAAGTCGGCACTGGACGACCTGGTGGAGGTAAACCAGTTCATCGTCACAAAGGCAGAAGCCATGCTAGAAGGAAATGAACAGAATTTGGTGATAGCGCTGACGGGCATAATGGCCGCCACACTACTCGCCGCGAGCGCAAACATCGCCACACTGGAGCTACTAGAGGCCGAGTACAACGGTTCGGCCCATGATCGCTAAAGACCTATTCCCATTTGTGCTAAGTGCCTCGATACTGTTTCCTGGGCTTTGGGTACTCTGGAGAATGAGCGAGCGGATAGTATTGCAATATGGTTGGGCCGGGTATATCGGCTGGTACGCGGGAATGTTTACCGGCATCGTGGCAGGTCTAGCGCTGTCCTGGCAGCTAATGTGAGACTATGGACGAAGAAGAGGAACGCCGCCTAGTGATAGCATACGCGGCCACCCGCAAGGAACATGCGGCCAAGCGCGCTGATAGTATTGGCTTCACATTGACACCCGAGGAACTTCGGCTACGACGGGCCATTGATCGCTCCAAGCAAGTAGCAGTAATCGAATACGAGCATGAGGTACGCGGCGTCCGAGGCACCGAGGCCAGCATATTGTGGTTTGATGCCCTCGTTTGGATCCTTGATGATGCCGGCCGACCCGTGCTCAGAGGACTTATAGACTTGTTGCCACATAGCCCAAGAGGCGGCGAGCCGAGGATTATCCAAGAGAAGGCCGCATTCGCCGAGGGCACTGGAATACCGTTATGCACGACTCCGGCGGACGCGCTGGTGGACTGGCGTATAAAGCTCTGGGCATGGCGCTTGAGAGCGGCCGCCGCCCAACAGGAGAAGGAAGATGAGTGAGCAAAGTCCCGAACATCGTCTACGTAACCTGTTAGCCGTCATTCATCGGGATGGCGGGCATTATGCTGCCAAGCATAATCTGGAGAAGGCGACCGAAGACGCAATTCAGGTGTGGGGTGATAGGGAGGTTCAGATTGATGCCCTAGAAACCGAAAACGCAGAACTCAGGGCGAAGCTGGAGGCGGCAACCCAAGCCCTGTACGATGTCGCTCATGGGATGGTGCCTGCCTCATTCACTCTTGAGGGCGAACCGCTCGAAGTTCGTAGTCGATTGTTTACATGGTCACAGGAACGAGCCAGAGTTGGTCTCGCCACTGCCCAGAAGGGAGAGGAAGAATGATCATCGGAAGCAAGCGCGTGGGAATCGGCCAGCCTGCTTATATCGTGGCCGAGGGTGGCATAAACCACAACGGCTATATGGAGATCGCCTACAAACTCGTGGACGCTGCGGCCGAGGCTGGTGCCAATGCAATCAAGTTTCAGAAACGGACACCAAGACTAAGCACGCCTCGGGCCGAATGGGATAAGGTGAGAGACACGCCGTGGTGGGGCTTGTTGTCCTATATTGAGTATCGAGAGAAGATCGAGCTAGACATCACGGAACACGCCCGCCTAATGAAGCACGCTCACTCGCTCGGCTTAGGGTTCATTGACAGCGTATGGGATATGCAAAGTCTGGCCGATGTGATAAGCATCGGCGTAGACGCGATCAAAATCCCAAGTGCTATGCTCACTAACATCGGACTCATCGAAAGCTCGGTTGTGGCCTACAAGCCAGTGATCCTTAGCACAGGAATGTCAACGGACGAGGAGATAAGCACAGCAGTTTCTGCCGCCGTCGATAAAGCCGAATCCAAAAACCTAGCCGTGTTGCATTGTACTTCTACATACCCCTGTTCCGCCGAAGAACTCAATTTGCTTTTGGTACGCACGTTGCAAGAGCAGTACCCACTCGTAATTGGCTACAGCAACCATTCGCCAGGCATCATAGCGGCCGTGTCTGCTGTCACGCTGGGCGCCAAGATTGTCGAGGCCCACATTACCTTGGACCGCACAGCTTGGGGAACCGATCAGGCTGCCTCGATTGAGCCCGGCGGCTTCAAGCGCATGGTTGACTACATCCGAACTACTGAGAAATCGCTGGGCGATGGTATCAAGCAGGTTTACGACTCCGAACTACCAGCCCGGCAGAAACTGAGAGGTACAGTATGAGCGACTTAGACCACCAAGATATACTTGACCGGCCTTGGCTATACAACCCCAACGTCTACCATCTGGTGGTGAGCCTAACCATCGCGCAGGCCGCCATTGATCAGATGCGGGCAGATCTTGCAACCGCCGACGAGGAGATCGGCCGGCTTCAGGATCAGCTATACGGATCTGGAGACAAATTAGAGCCCTAAAGCAAACTCCCCTCACACCGACCGGAGCCGGAAGAGGGGAGCTTGCTGTCTACGTTCTCTGGTCGCCTCGGTCGGGCAACCTAGTTTGCACTAGGCCCAGCACCACCTGGATTCTGGAGAGCAGGTTCGACCCCACTCAATCCAACCTCGCCTACCGGTTTGGTAATCCCGGTCCAGCCACCACGCAGACATGCACCGAATTGCGGCCTACTATCATACCACAGTATCTTCGAAAGTCCGACCCTCCATAGCCGCCCGCTGGCACCGAAGCAGTATCGGGAGCACCACAATTGACGGCGTGTCATGTGCCCAGGTGTGGCACTCGGCACACAAAAGAACTTGATTCGAAATCTCCCAATAATCCGCCGGCCGCTGACTGCGAGGCTCCAGCTCATGCACTATGCGAGTCTCCTTCTGGCATCGAATGCAGCGTCCGCCGAAAAACTGGCGAATCCATTCTCTCGCGAACTCAATCTCAGCCGGCCGGGGCTTAGTCACGGGAACTGTCATCATCCAAGGTCTGAATCCAAAAATGGTGCAATTGATGCGGAGGGAAAAACTCGTCATCCAACCATAACCCGTTACGTGCTATCTCTTCGGCCAGGCTTCGCAGGTGCGTCTTATCGTTGTCTCGAACAGTCAACAAGCACGGCGGTTCTCCTGTGCTCGTCCAAAGCCGATTTGAAGTATTCATCATTCCATATATATGCAAAGCGAACTTGGGTAAATCTTCCGCGTCCGTCGAAATTGGCTCTGCCCCCGGAAGCATAACCCGGCGGACCTTGTTGTCTATCTCTTGTTCGCTCACTTGCCCATCCTCTCCCTCGTAGCCTTCAACATATTGGGTCCGGCCGGCAATCGCATCATAGCCCGAAAAATCTGATGCCGATTTACTGGGCCTCCGTACTTAGAATGATACCCCATGGCAGTAAGCTGGGCCGCCACCCGTTCACAACTAGCCTTTCCAAACTTCTTGCCCAAGGAGTACAAAGACACAATCTCCATAAGAGAAATGGGTCGGCCACGCTTATCTAGGATGCCTTTATACAGTTCAACCATCGGTTGTCTCCCGTTGCGTCATTTGTCGGCGTTCCTTCAACAAAGACTTTACTGTCTTACGACTCAGCGCATCAGCTACCTTATTCTCGTCTCGCGGAACCCACTCAGCAACTACCGTCATATTGCAGCTCTCCAGTTCCTCGATAAGAAGATTGACGATTGCCGCAATGGGTTTGAGATTGGCATGCTTCACTCGCCAAACGCCATTGAGCTGATTAACCAGAAGCTCAGAGTCGGAGCGGATAGTCACCGTATCTGTGGCGCCGTAGTATTGACCCAGAACATAAATCAGCGCGGCGGCAGCAGCCATCCATTCGGATGCGTTGTTGGTCGCTGAATCGCCACCTTGATATGCCACACCACAACTCTCGTCGCCAGTCTCAACACAGTGCCACCCATAACCTACCACTCCTCCTGGATTGCCCGTAACACTACCGTCGCAGTAAATAATCACTTGTAGTCCACCCTCTTCAGTCTCATTTGATATATCTGATCGTCTAGTTGTTCCATGCACTTCTGGTGAGTATACTGCGATGCCCGGCGATTGATTCTTGGCTTTCCAGATCGACACACACTGGTGCCTGGCTGAATCAGAAACCCGCACTCTGCACACCTACCAACTCGAACAGCCACAACATAGCGATGGTACCTAGCCATCCCTCACCCACATCCTCCCTTTGAAGACCTTTCCGGTCTTTGCTTTTGATCTGTTCCCTTCGGAACGATAGAGAGGAACAACTGTTTGGATTACAATCCCTCTCTGTTTGATCTCGCCCCCCTCCCCTCTCTTAGAGGCGTAGTATACACCATTTGCTCGCTCGCGTATACTACTTCGGTAGGGGGGTAGCGTTCTTTGCTCGGTAGGGTACTATTGACAAGGCTCAGCGGATGCGGTATGCTCGGTTTCAATGAGGGCCGGTAAGATCCCCTGACCATCTGTAAGGTACCATAAGCGGCCGAGCTGCCCCCCTCAGTCCGGCCCACCGGCCCTCATAATTTCGTGGAGGACAAATTATGCATGTAAGATTGGTTTTGGAGAACGAGTGGATGGAATTTGTGGAATTGAAATGCCTAAAGGAGGCAATAAGCATGGCACGTGGAAGACGGAAAATGATTCAGCAGGGCGACGTATTGTTGATCCCGATCCAAACCCCGACGGACAAAGAACTCAAGGGTCGCGGCGTCAGGCGTACGCACAAAGATCGAATGGTGCTAGCTCTTGGCGAGGTCACCGGGCATCAGCATGTAGTCGAGGACGTGGATGTGCTGGAAGGTTTGTTCGGCGGCGAAGTCGTGATCGTGGCCGACAAGCCAACGACCTTGGTTCATCGAACCGAGGCCGACGAGCCGACCGGCGAGCACGAGGACATGGAAACTGGGAAGGGCGCCTACCTGGTCCGGCTTCAGCGGACGTATGTTGCCCCAACGGTAGCACCTCGTGAGTCTTGGCGGAATGAGTAGTTCGGTAATAATAGTCCCCCTGGCCGCGTACCTCTTGGGTATTCCAGTGGCTTGGTACGTGGCCAGGTGGGCTACTGCGGACCGAACTGATCAACAGGGAGCAGCAGCCTTTTGGCCGTTTGTTTTGATATGGCTGGCTGTCGCATTTATCGGCCGCCACATAGCAGTTGTCTGGAATCAACTAAAGATGATCGAGAAGATAGATCGCCTAATGTGGCTCTTGGTCAAGACTGAGGTGCCAGACTCTCGATACGATAAGCGCCCGAACGATCGGCTGTATATGGGTCGCAAGCCAGGGCTCCGGGAGCCATGGAAAGAGATCAAGACCGACAGCTTTACTACGGGCAAGCGCATCTATCTGCCAGTACCGCCCGAGATCGTGAGAGTGCGCCAGGGACTCGCTTGGGGTTTCGACATTGCGGAGGTGGATTATGATCCCGATATTGCCGGGTAAGATGCACACCCCTACCGTCGTTACTGGATGAGTTCCGGCGGTAGTTTCTCCTCCTCCTTGATAGTGGGGCCGGTCGGTGTGGCCGGCCCCGAAAGTTTCTGACGATGGAACTGAAGAAATATACTGAGCATGGTTTCTATCGAGATGCTGTGTGGTGTGATCATTGCCTCGAAGAATTGCAGGGAAGGCCAGGCGGTTGGCAACAAGTTATTATACGGGAGAGGAAAGGACCCACACCTAAATGTGAGAAATGTGGCAGGTACGCTTTTATACCATGCAGAGTAGAGATTCCAAGATGAAGGGTACTGCTATTATCGTAGAGGATAAGATCATTTTGGAGTGGACCTCTGGCGATCGCGTCGCGTGGAAAGAACTGCTCGCGTTGGTTCAGGGGCTTGCCGACTCCAAGTTCTCTAACACCCCCGAGGCACATTGGGAACTGCCGGCCAGCCCATTTCATGCGGCCGCTCTAGTCAAGGCGCTAGCCAATCACAAGACCATCTTCATTGAGAAGGGAATAGAGAAGTTAGCCGAGCGTTACTACTTCTTGTTGGAATGGGAGCGAGAAGGGGACGCGTGGGACCAGAAAAAAATGCCTTGGGTGCGGCCCTATCAGCAGTCGGCTATAGCATTTGTCGGCGCGCTTGGCCATCGGGCGGTAATCGCCGACGATGTTGGTTTGGGCAAAACGATAGAGGCGTTGGGTGCCATCTATCACTACAAACGAGACGCGCTTACGCTGGTGGTAGCACCCGCTAACGTGATCTACAAGTGGGAGCGGGAGATACAAGATCCGACCCGGCGTTTTCCGTGGTCTGGGGAGTGGACTGTTGAGGTGTTGCCGTCGAAGTCCGCGCCAAATGGAAACACACAGTTCACCATTGTCAGCTACGACATCATGCGTCTAAGAGTTGACGAGTTGATCGCCGACCACTACGATCTCGTTATCTTTGACGAGGTTCATTACGTCAAGAACTACAAGGCCCTACGCACCAAGGCCGCCGAGAAGCTGGCCGAGAAGATCCCATACATAATCGGCCTCACTGGAACCCCGCTGTTGAATGATAGACTAATTGAGATTTGGCCATGGTTGCACATGGTGAACCCTCGGGGGTGGCCGACGTTGTGGGGATCGACTGGGTATGGAGACCGGTACTGCGGTGGGCGCACACAGTACGCCACCTTCTTGGGCGCCACGCGTCTGCCGGAGTTGGCCGAGCGTTTGAAGGTCACCAGTATCCGCCGCACCAAGGCCGAGGTACTTTCAGAGTTACCGGCACTATCAATTGTCCCGGTGCCAGTGCGCGTGGATCTGAAAGATTACCGCAAGGTCGAAGATAACGTCCGGGAGACCATTCTGGCCATGGCTCCCTCGTCTAAGGGTTACTGGATCGCCGTGCTCGATCGAATGAACTATCTTAGGCAAAGTGTGGGTTACGCTAAGCTCAAGGCCGTAGAGGAGTGGGCCGTAGACTTCCTCGAAGGCAACGCGCCGAATGTGAAGCTGGTGATCTACGCCCACCACAAGGCCGTCGTCAAACGTCTTCAGTCGTCTCTAGCCGATTGGGGCGTTCTGACAATTACCGGTGATGATAAGCCGGCAGACCGGGATCGAGCGCAGCTCCAGTTCCAATCAGACGAGGAGCATCGGGTGATTATCATCACATCGGCCGGCAGCATCGGGATAGATTTGTTCGGCATAAACGGCGTGGAGTCGTCCAACATCCTATTTGCTGAGCTGGAGTGGCGTCCGGCGGATTTTCAGCAGGCATGGGGTAGGCTTCATCGAATGGGGCAAGACAACGCGGTTACCGCTTGGGTTCTAGGGGCGCTGGGCACCATTGACGAGTATTTGATGGGAAGGGTAGAATCCAAAGACTATATCATCAGTCGGGCGATTGATGATGAAAACATGATACGTGGAATCCTAGAGGGGTGGCGCTAAGATGTTTCCGGCCTTTTTTTCAACAGACACAACTATGGACTCGACCACAGTGTGGTTCATGACTACGAACGTGGCGATGAATGGGGGTTGGGGTCCACTTGACCGGCGTGTTCCTCTAAAGGTGCCGACGGCCGCCCCCCGGATCAACTGGCGCAACGGCACAGAGCCCGACTCTATTAGAGGCAAGAGCATATTCTCCAAGAAGAAGTCCTGATGCCCATTGCACACAAGCCGCATCGCGGCAGCAACATTACGATTCAGCGAGGTTATAGGGTGCCCGATGCCCCTCGTAAGCTGGCCGATTTGGATCCAGAGGTGCGGGCGTGGATAGTCGAGAACGAGCGCTACGTGCAGGCTGGGGCCGGCAAGAAAACTAAGGCTGGCTTGTGTATGGGCTACACTCCCGGCGATGATCTATGTGCCCATAACTCAATTTCCCAGCGAAACAACTTCTGTCGGCGACACCAGCATCAGGCCGGGATCTGGCCTACCAGATACAAAGGGACCCCTGGGGCTATATCTCCCCTCCGCAAGCTGAGCTATGCTCAGGCTAATAGGATACGGGAGCAGAAGGGCAAGTCGGGGATTTCCAACAAGACCCTCGCCCAGATATATGGCGTCTCTGAGGCCTCGATCCGCAATATTGTTAGACACGTCACGTACAGGCCCACAAAGTTGGGGAAACGAAATATGGATTGGTAGTTGTCACTCGGCCCAATTTCTGCTAAAATGTAGCATGGTCGCACGCAATCGTAACTGGTCCGTAGTTTGGGAGAGAATCGAGGAAGCTCATCCGCGCGTTTGGATGGGCTTTCCTTTACTAAAGCCCGATGCCAATCGCTTAATTAGTCGTATTCGTCAGAAGTATCCAACAGTTGGTTTGCAGAAGTTCCGCTGGGGGCTAGAATTCGATCAGGAAAAATTGGTAGACCATGATGTGATTTGGGTGCGGCGGCTGTAGATTGGGGGATAACATGAAAGACATCAGGTGGGAAGGGCTGGTTGTGGTGGCACTATTTGTAATTGGTGCCATGGTTATGGTGGTTGCTGGCCTGGCGGCTTCAAGCCCGCCGGCAGACGTGACAGCCGTAGAAGAAGCGTCCGGGGGATTGATAGACATCACCGACGTAAGCACTACTGAGGCGGTGATCGAGATCTATCTCATTTTGTCCGGCGAGATTCCAACCAAAGACTTCGCTAGTTTGGATGCGGCATTCACTGTTCTAATAACCAATCGCTATGAGAGCCAAGAGGCTATAGTGCTCTTGTTTCTTCGGCCGTCGGGCGACACGTATGCAATAGCCCAAGTCAACATATGCCCTGGTCCGGAGCTGATAGCTCAGGGTGTATCTAGGGTCAAGTGCAGTGCTATGTCAGGTTCGCCGGACGCAATCGTGAGCAAGGAACATCTGCGCTGGAAGGATTGACGAGTTGAGCAGTTTAGAGTAGCATCCTGACCATCCGACCCATCAGCGAAACAGGAGACAAAATGAGCCCAGGTTTGGACAGTGAAGTAAAGGTAACCCGCGGACCATCTGGATTAGGAGAAGTGAGGTTCTATAAGACCAGCGCCAAAGTTATTGCTGCAAATGGCAATGTTTACGAAGTGGCCATCGAAAAGGTTGACGAACGAGTCCCCCGCAACAACCTAACCAACATCTGGTTTAGTCTCAGCGCCGACGAGAGCCAGCTCTACTCAATCCGCCCGGCGAGCGGCACATACTTGATGCAGTTCGGTGGCATCACGAGATCCGGCGACGACCAGACTCTCAACACGTACATGAAGTTGCGGCCGGCCGGGCAGAAGAAGAACCCCGAGACAGGCAAGGTTCAGAAGTGGCCCGAGCGACCGCCCGAAGAGAGGTTCACCGCGATCCTGTCGATCGTGTCCGGCGACTTCAGTGACTACGAGTACACGTATTGGCTCCCATTCATCTTCGCCAAGAAACAGGACACCCAGTTCGCCAAGCTGTTCACCTCCTCTCCAAAGAGACGCGACCGCATGGAGAACTTCTTGGACATGACTGGTTGGGACCGGGCGAACATGCCCATTCCCTGGTCTGAGGACAACGCCCAGATCCTGGAGTACGTCGAGGAGAAGCTGTTGGCTATTGCCTCGAAGCACCGGTTCATGGGTATCATCAAGGATGGGTACCCACAACAGTTGGAGCCGCCGCTTGAGGGGCTGGTGACTGATCGCCCAGCTCGCAAGCGTGCAACTAAGAAGACAGCTACGAAGACTCGGAAGTCGCGAAGGAGCTGAGATGACAACCGTATGGCAATGGGCTGTATATCAAACTGACCTTCAGGATGGAAAGTGTACACTCTATGAAAGTGGTAACATAGTTGCGGCTAATGAGATCGAGGCCGAAAGAAAGTTGACTAAGATCTATGCGGACAGGGAAGAGAGCAGTCTATTGCGAGATCAGTACAGCTATGCTGCGAGCTTTTATCCGCTGAACGCTGTCCGCGAGATCGTGTTCTAACATTGAGAGAACTAACCTTAGAAGACTTTAGATCACGTGCCGGAGGGCGAGTGTCCTCCGGCATGCTGTTGACTCGTTGCCCATACCACGAGGATAGCACGCCATCGCTTGGCGTCTACAAGAAGCCCGATCAACACTTCTATTGCTTCGGCTGTCGGGCCAGAGGCTCGTGGAGGGAATTGTGGGAGACGCTCGGTAGCCCTAGCCATGTGGCCTTGGCACCGCCGGATCGAAGCGAGTCATGGTTCGACCGACCAAGATGGGGATCAGGTACACCACTAGATGAGTACGCCGAGCGCAGCTACTTAGCCCTGATCACGCAGCCACATTTGCTTTGGTATCCTAAGGATCGAGGGATTGATGGTGTAATCGTGCAGCTTGGTCTTGGCTGGGATGACGGATGGATGATAGTGCCGGTGACTAATGAGCGAGACAAGGTTGTTGGTGTGGTGGGCAGAGCTTACCCTCACATTGCTCACAAGACCAACATGCGATACGACCTTCCCCGAGGGCAAAGTCCACTGATGTATGTTCCCGACTGGGAGTTATGGAAAACGGCGGAGGTTCACTATGTCGTCTTTGGTGTCCTCGACGCCATCAGCATGGTGGTTGCTGGTCTGGCGGCTTCAAGCCCGACGGCGGGCAAGGCTTCATTCGATCCAGAGTGGCTGGATAGCATCGACACGACCATTGTGGTGGTACCTGATCGTGGGGAGGAGTCGGCTGCTTTTGACTTGGCCGCTGGACTTGATTGGCGGGCTCGTGTACATCTACCAGAATATGAAGATGGGGAGGACGACCCGAATGACATCCTCGTTAAGCGTGGATCGGGGGGGCTAAGACATGCAACACAGGCGATTATCAGAAGTGGTGGCCGGTCTCGTGTTGGAGGGCCGAGTTAGTGCGGATGCCGTGGATGCCGATATTCTTGCTGAGCCCTACAATCTGCTTCTGCTTGGTCTGATCGACGGCAAGACCGAAGCCGATCTCCTTGAACCTGTTGGCATACATGCCATAGATATTGCCCGAAAAGCGGCCAATGCTGTTAATGGCAGCGGCTATAAGTATATTGAGGCGTGCGAAGCTGCCGCTGCCAGAGTTGCGGCCGCAAGTAAACTACGGCCGTTAGTTGACAAATGGGAACGTGGCGAAGATGCTGACATGGCCCGAGCGATGTCCGCTCTGTCCGAGTTCCAGTCTGGCAACCGCATATTCATGTCGGCGGATAAGATCGAACCCGAGGCCCTAGTCTATGTCCCTTCCTATTACAAGCCTCTGGATACGTTCGTCGGAGGATACCCAAATGCCGGTCTTACAATAGTTGCTGGCATTACGGGTACCGGCAAGACCTCATTCCTGATTGAGCTTGCTATTAGTGCCGCCGAGGCCGGCAAAACTTCTGCTATTCTTAGTCTTGAAATGACGCGGGGCCAGGTAGTATACCGCATGCTAGAAATTAGCCCACGGCTGACCAAGAAGTCGCGCAAGCTGATTCTTTTGTCAGACGATGTTTACGATGTGGATGAGGTTGCGGCGGTCGCTACTCAATTGGCCTCTCAGCATAAACTCCATTTCATTGGGGTAGACTATGCCGATATGTTAGTCGGGACCAAAGAGCAGAGCGAAGGAGTTATGGGGCGCATCTACAACGGGCTGGCCGTCTTGGCCAAGAAGCTGAAGCTGCCGATTGTCTTAGTGGCCCAGTATCGCAGAACCGATGGGCGGGCTCCTACGATAGAAGACATCAGATATAGCGGTCGGGCAGAACAGGCGGCGTCTATGATCCTCTTGTTGTATAATCCCGGTCAGGTGTGGAGCCGAAGCCACATGGTAGAGGACAACAACCCGTTGGTGGTGATCGAGGGGACAGCGCATATCGTTGTTGGGAAGACTAGGTTCAAGGGACCGAAGCAGAGATCTTCGATCGGCGGCATTCGGGTGTTCTGGAAGGAAAACGGGGGCAGGTGGGGAGACGCGGTAGGCAAGGAAGCGTGGACGGATCTAACCGGTAAGATCTAGAGGGCAGATGCGGGCGCTCACAGACAACCACAAGAAGTACCGGGTGATTTACGCAGATCCCCCATGGCGTTTTTCAAGCAAGGAGGTCGTTAAATACCAAGGCAAAAGATTCTCGGCCTTGGAGAAGCACTATGCGACAGAGCCCATAGGCTGGATTGCAGAATTACCCGTCGCACAAATTGCCGACACCGACGCCGCCCTGTTTTTGTGGTCTACCGACGCTCATTTGCCAGATGCCGTGCGGGTCATGCAGGCATGGGGTTTTAAGTATGTCACTGTTGCTTTCGCCTGGGAGAAAGTAACTCGTTTGGGAAATCCAGTGAAGGTACTCGGAAGTTGGACCATGAAGTCTGTTGAGCTCTGCCTATTTGGCACAAAAGGCCGTATGCTAAAATACAAGCGGATCAACAATATCGACCAACTCGTGCGGGCCGAACGGACTCGTCATTCTGCCAAACCGCCCGAGGTGCGAAATCGCATAGAGCAAATGTTTGGCCAATGTAATCGCTTGGAGTTGTTTGCCAGAGGCCGAGTTCCGGGTTGGGATGTTTGGGGAGACGAGTCGATAGATTAGGGGGCAGAGATGTCAACATTGTACGAGTACAAATGCACAGAATGCGGACGCGAATGGTTGGACAACGAGCGGGCCACCACACTCGGCACCTGCCAGGTGTGTGGCAAGGGAGAGATGAGGAGAGTTTTCAGCGTGCCCAATCTTACGGGCCTACCAACTCGGGGGAGTCAACGCAGTGATTACAGGCAGAGGGACGCGACTAAGGATCGTCCGGAAGACTAAGCCCACCGCCCGCTACTTTTGTGGTCTTGATCACTGCCAAGCCATTGTGGAACTGCCGCTAAGGTCCATGACGGCGGATTACAGGCATCGAGACAAGAACGGGTTTGTTTGCAATGGGTTGCTGGTGTTGATGGAGTACACAGCCCAGGGCCGCCAGGAGAAACTGGACGCAATGTTCCAGAAGGAAATGCGGAAGAGGTATCGCCAGCAGACCGGCCATGATTAGGGGTCTTCCCCGGCCAGCCAAGAAGGGGGAGTTGGTTGCGATCGACCTAGAAATGTACGGCCAAGATGTGGCCCGCCTGCATCGGCCGCACGGCACCTTTGCCTGCCTCTCGATCAGCTACGGTCCAAAGGAGACCTACCAAATCTATGACATCCCCGACCTACGTAAGACACTCAAACTTGTGGCCAAAGGAGAGTGGGTTGGCCATAATTTTCTGTACGATCTGCGTCAGCTAAGGGCACTGGTAGATATTCCTCAACGTCAAGTCTGGGATTGTATGCTGGTTGAACAGGGCTTGTATGGTGGATGGTTTGGTTCTTTTGCCTTAGAGGACCTACATCGCAGATATCTAGCCAAGCCCATGAATAAAGGAATCGTGTCAGAATTCGGCCGGCGTACCACCATGACCGTGCCAATGCAGAATTACGCCGCCCGAGACGCGGAAGTTACTTTGGAGATTGCCAAGCTACAGCAGCGGGATATTGAGGCCAACGGCATCTCGATGCGCCATTACTTCGAGATTGATGAGAAAATGCTGTGGTGCATCCTGGACATGCCTAGGGTGCGCATTGATGTGGACGGCTGGCTTAAACTGGCCGCATACCACAAGAGCCGCGGCGTTCAGCTAGAGAAGCAGCTCGGGTTCAACACCTTCTCGTCCGAGGTGGCTAAAGCGGCGATCGAGAAGATGGTTGGCTTCAGGATCAAGGACACTAATGGAAAGGAAACGCTAGAGCCGCTGGTCAAGACCCTGCGGCGCTCCAACCGTGAGCGGGAGGCTCTCTTCGTTGAAGACATATTGCTCGCCAGACAGTTCCGAAAGGCCGCAGAGACTTATGGCCAATCCTGGGTTGACCAGCACGTGGAACCGGGTGGTTTTGTATACCCGGACTGGAACAACAATGGCACCAAAACTGCTCGCACGGCGTGTTCCAAGCCTAGTCTTCAGAACACGCCCGTCCGGGATATACCAGCGTTCCGGTCTCTGTTTATAAGCAGGCACGGTAAGGCCGGCCGCATGCTGATAGCGGACATGGAGCAGCAAGAGCCCAGGATCACGGCCGCACTCTCTGGCGATCCGGACATGAAAGCGGACATTATGGCCGGAAAAGACTTGTACAAGCAAGCTGTACAAGACTTCGGACTCGATAGCCGAGATGCCGGCAAGACAGTGGAGCTGGGGCTAGGGTACGGGATGAGCGCATGGACCTTGGCTCGCCGAGTAGGGATCTCTGAAGACCAAGCTCGCGCGGGCATCCGTCGGCGCAACAGCCGCTATCCGGCCGTGGTTGAATGGGGACACAAGCAGATTGCTATGGCCAGCTCCCTTGACTATGTGAAGTCTACGATGGGGAGACGAATTTGGGTCAATCGCTATGAACGGTACGGCGGAGCCGATCGTGGCGCGATAAACTACTCCATTCAGGCAACTGCCGCCGAACAGACCAAGCTGTGGCAGAACCTGCTTCACAAGTGGTGCCGGGATGAGGGATACGATTACTCTATATGCCTGGCGGTCCACGATGAGGTCGTCGCGGATGCGCCTCTAGAGACGGCCGCGGCTTGGCGAAAAGAGATGAAGTCCATGGGTATTGAGTCCGGCAGAGTCACCGTGCCTGGGTTTCCAGTGAAGGTGAAGGTAAGTACGGGCGTGAGCTGGGGAGACAAGAAGAAATGATACGCCTGATGCTGGTATTTCTGATGGCGGGTGTATTGATTGTTGGGTTGCGCAAGTTGTGGCTATATATTGACGGGGCCGATGAACCGGCCGAGGCCGCGAGAGTTGAGCACGAGCCGCCGAAGAGGCGCCCATGACGAAGTTCGTTATCCTAGGTGACACCCATGGCTTCCATCCAGACGTTCCCGATGGAGATGTGCTCATCCATACCGGTGACTTTACGCGGGGATGGGGCGGGCGGGATCATGTGAAGGATGTTGCCAAATGGTTGGGCGACATGCCTCATACGCATAAGTTCCTGATCGGCGGCAACCACGACGGCTCGTTATTTGCGCATGAGGAACAGTGTCGGGCGATTCTTGGTGTGCGAGGCATCCATTACTTGTTTCACCAACCAGCGATGGTTGGCGACATAAAGATATGGGGCAGCCCCTGCCATCCTCAGTTCGCTGGCGTGTTTGGTAAAACTTTCACGGAGCTGGAAGCGTTGTGGCGGCAAGTCGATCCGGATGTTGATGTTCTGATAACCCACGGCCCGCCTCTTGGTGTGTTAGACACCAACGGCATATACCCGGGGAACCTCGGGGATCCAGCCCTCCGAGAGATGGTAGAGCACTGGTCCCCAAAGATCCATGCGTTTGGTCACATTCATGGTGGCTATGGTATGTACAGAGGCGTACTGACGATCTTCTACAACGTCGCTGTGTGCAACGAGCGTTACGAGCCAGTCAACCCAGTAACGGTAGTGGACATTTAATGGCTCGTGAAATCTGCCCTGTCTGCGAGCATTACCAGCTCGTGTCGGCTGATGGCCCGAAAGATTCTAAACTACTACTGGTGGGAGAATACCCCGGCGTTGAAGAGATCAAGATCGGACACCCTTGGATTGGAGAGGCGGGACAGGTTCTCAACGAGGAACTAGAGCGGGCCGGGTTGAACCGAGACTACATTAGGGTCACCAACCTGTGGCTGCACGCGCCTCCAGCAAAGCCTAGGGCAACGCCGCCCAAGATGAAATTGGCTTTGGAGAAGTGGACGGCGGTGACCAAAGCCTATGACGCCGAGTTTAGGTTTTCGTTAACTCAACTACATAAGGAACTCAAGGGGAAGAAGGGCATTCTGCTCATGGGCAGTGACGTGACTGAGGCTCTGCTGGGAGTTACGGTGACTAGCGTGGCGGGGTGTTTTGTGAAGTCTGATATACTTCCCAAGATAGCTTTGGCCATGATGAACCCAGCTATAGTCTTTCGTTCCGGCCCCGAGGGGACGCTTGGGGAGACTAGGCTTGCTATCCAAAGATGGGCGGAGGCACTGCGTGAAGCTAACCTCGCGTGAGCAGCAGGTACTCCAACATCTGGCGGCCGGGCTGTCATCTCGGGAGGTGGCCACCAAGCTGGGCATCTCCTATAACACTGTCAAGCATCACCGCGTGAGGATCAAACAGAGACTCGGCGCCACAACTTTTGCGCACGCGATAAGTATAGCGAGGGACGAGCATCTAATCGAGGGGGACTCGTGGACAACCTAACCCACCCGCACGACGCTGCGATTCGGCTCGAACAAACCGAACTCGACCAGATCCTGACAATGGCAGAACAGATCGCCGCTCAAGGCGTTCCTACTGCCCTGCACTACCTTGAGGGTCTTGGGCGAGTAGAGCAGGCCACCTGGTTCGCTCGGGCGCACGTGCTGTACCTCTTGCACAGCACGTGGAACAAGGATAAGTACGGAGAGTTCTATGAGTTCGTCTCCATCTCGCTTGGCAAATCTCCTGAGACTACCCGCCGGATGGTGGAGATTTGGGAGTGGGTAATCGAAAAGCCGAAGCACACCAAGCGTCGGCTGGCTCTGCTGTTGACTAAGCCACCGTCGGGTCTTTGGTATGTTAAACAAGCGGCCAAGGAAGGCCAACTAGGCGAGCCTGAGTGGAAGCAAATAGAGACGGCTCACAACAAGCAGGAGCTTCGCCAGATCATGCTGGACGTGCGCGGAGCATATCGGCGGGGCAAGGATGCGCTGCGCATCATGATGGAAGAGGATGGAATCCTGAAGGCCCGTAAGGGCAACAAAGCCTACGCCTATGTGGGCCGGCTCAACGTGGAAATGGAAGATCCGGTTGTAATAGAAGCGATCGAACGAATTATCAACTCGTCGGGAGTGTTTAGAAGATGAGGATCTATGTCGCCGGGCCGATGACCACGCGGGGGGATGTGTATGCAAACATGGAGCAAGCCATACGAGCGGCCGACTGGTTAATGAGAATTGGGCACTCGCCCTACCTGCCGCACCTGACCCTCTTTTGGAACTTCATCTCGCATCACACCTGGGAAGAGTGGCTACAACTGGACGAGAGTTGGCTGGCTCTGTGCGACTGCCTAGTTAGGCTGCCGGGCGAGTCCAAGGGAGCTGATCGAGAGGTAGCGTTCTGCGAGGCTCGTGGCATCCCGGTGCACATCGGCATGGAGGCTCTAATGAACGCCATAGACCTGCATGATTTGGACAAGGGGATCAAATGATGATTGACATGACCAGCATGTTCGGGGAGCCTAGGGCCGGATACTCGAATGCAATGGAGTTCGTAGGCAACTCCATCGAGATTCGGCTGGTGTTCTACCTAGGATCTCCTAGCGGCCAGCGGTACAAAACGGCTGAGGTGATCATGGCCCCGCTCGTGGCCAAGGCCCTCTCCCGACTCCTACCGGAGCGCATCAAGGATTGGGAGAGGGATAACGGGTTCATCAACATGCCCGAGGACAAGGATCTGTTGGAGGGCCTTTTCCAGGTGAAGTTGCGGCCAGAGTCAATTCCGCCGGAGTCGCCAGAATAATGCCCCCGATTGAGGTCGTGGGTCGTATGCCTGAGCTTCGACGCAAAGTCACGGGACTATGGTCGTTCGACTGGGCGCTGGGTGATGATGGTGACCCAGGCATGCCTATGCGCGGCGGCTACGAGATTTACGGAGATCCCGAAACGGGCAAAAGTACGGTGGCATACTACTTGGCCGCGGTGGTTGACCCGGTGGGTACTGTGGCGCTGATCGACCTCGAGGTAGCGGCCCGCATGGCGTATATCAAGAGTGCTATGCGACAGGCCGGGTTCAACGGCAAGATCTACTACGTCGAGCACGAGAACACCGACGGTACCCCTCGCCTGCATTGGGGTATGATGAGAGAGGGTGCAGACATGCTGTTGGAAGCGGGCGTGTCCTCTCTAATCCTCGACAGCGCTGCACTGGTCACGCCAGTAATGGAGCGCGAAGAGGATGACGACAAGTCGTTCATGGGCCGACGAGCACAGCTCATCGGCCGGTTTAATAGACGGTGGGTTCCGTGGATGGGCTTCGTGAGGGAAGAGAAGGTTGTGTTCATCGTCAACCACATGCTCCAGAGCTTCGATGCCTTCGGCGGCAAGTACAGCCCCGGCGGCAAGGGCATCAAGTATGGGGTGATCGCCAAGCTGTGGATCCGACGAGCCGAGACGCTGCCAGATGGGACTTTCAATGCCCATGTCAAGGTCGAGAAGTTTCGGCACGGCGGCCGCAATGAGGGGCGTAAGGCGAACATCGTAATCATTCCCCGCGTAGGCGTGTCTCCACAACTGACAAGCATATTCGATTGTTTCACTCAGAAGGTGGCCCGCCGGACGAAGGGGAGTGGGATGGTTGAGCTTTTGTCCGGGAAGACATGGAAGAAGGCCGGCAAGCTGGCTACATTTGTAGAGCGAGCTAAGGCCGGGAACTTCGAGACCTTTGCGCCATTCGATGCGGCCCTGGCTAAGATCAGAGCGCCAATTCAAGAAGAGGAAGAGGAAGATGTTGCCTAGTCCAACTATTGTCCCAGAGACGGATAAGGATCTCGCGATTAGGATAGCAGTCACGGGACTAAAGTGGTTTATTGGTCGGCAGGAGCGAGGGCGGGTTCAAAGCAGCTTCACGGTCTGGATCTTCCAGGTTATGATTCGGAACATTGAGCAACTTATTGAGGCACAGGTCGTCTTCGACTTCGATACGGCCGACGAGCACTTCGCCAGCATGTTCGAAGCCGGAAACCCCGGCCGGGTAATCAACCGAGATGGCAGGGTGCTTCAGTGACAGACGGACTGACTAGCGAGATCGCCAAGGTAAATCCTCTTCTTCAGGAGCATACTGTTTACAAGATTGGCTCCGAGAGAATACCGAGCGTTACTGGCGTTCTAGCCAATCTCGGGTGGAAGTACCCAGCCTTGCTGGGATGGCAAGCCAAGATGCTCCGACAGGGTATTGACCCGGATGCTAGCAAGATCGCAGCAGGCACAGTTGGTACTCTGGTGCATTTGATGATTGAGGCATTTCTTCAAAAGACTATAGTGGATTTATCGTTCTTCTCTGAAGATCAGATTGTGAAAGCTCGGGTAGCGTTTGGTGGCTTCATGAAATGGTATAAGAAGAACAAGATTAAGCCTTTGGCTGTTGAGGAGATCCTTACTCATCGGGTGCTACGATATGGTGGAACAATTGACCTCCGTTGTACAGTAAATGGCAGGCCCACTCTTGTTGACTGGAAATCGGCTACGGCCATTTTCGTGGATCATCGTATACAGGCGGCGGCTTATGCTGAGCTTATTCGCCATAGGTACAAAACCAAAGTAGATGTGGTTATTGTTCATTTGAATAAAGAGACAGGAGTTGCTACGCCTCACGAGTTTCCGGATCTCAAATCTGAGTTGGAGGTTTTTAGGCTATGTCTAAAGCTCCATCGCCTACATCTGACAGTCAAGTAGAGTTGGTTATGCAAGAGCAGTTCCGCATCAACGATGCGTTCGAGGCCAGGCAAGAAGAAGTGCTGGCCCTATTGTCCAAGCGCAGGACGGCTGACGCCAAAGCTCGATCTTTGCTTGAGCGAACGCAACTGGCCTTCGCTCGGGCGGAGGAGGCTCTAGCTAGGCTCTACCAACGCAAGACCTATGAGATCACAACCGACCCAGAATGGGAAGCCGCGTCGGTCGATCCTAGATCTGGTGCCAAATCTGAGGGATGGGCAGAGATCGTGATTGAGCATCTGGTATCAGAGGACGCGGATTGGCTGGCCGCCAAGAAGACCTACTATGACGCCCAGGAGCTCGCGTCGTCGGCACGCCAGGATGCTATAGCTGTGCAGGCTGAGATCGCCACCCTGACCGAGGAGTTAGGGGCGTTGAAGAATAGAGCCATTTACCGGGCGGCCCTGCTGTTTGCTTCGCGGCCGATGTTCATCGACATGGGGGGAGACGCGCATGACGAACTACGAAAGGGGCTACAGGCTGGAGCTGAAGGCAAAGCAGGAGCTAATAGCTAGAGGCTACTACGTCGTCCGATCGGCCGGCAGTCACGGGGCTGTGGATCTTGTGGCTATGAAAGAGAAAGAGCTCCTGCTCATCCAAGTTGGGACCTATGGTTCCAAGGATGAGCAGGATTACGTTAAGCTGTTGAGGGTACCGGCGCCCAACGCTACTAAGGAGATGTGGTTGTGGCTTCCGCGGGAGGGATGGCGGGTGGTTCCGGTAGAGGGGGCTCTGCGATTCCCTTGAACAGCACGTCCAAGTTGTCTGGGATGTAGGATGGATCCACTACGTCCGGCACCGGCCAGTTCTTCCAATCGTCCTCGATCTCTTCGAAAGGCACAGGCGTATGGCTGATCAGCCAGGGCTTGCCGCGATCATCAATGCGCATCTCAATGATGATCCCCGCAATGTGGGGCGTCAGTCGCTTCTGTTTGAGGTACTCAGTCTGTCCTTGGAAACAACCCGCCAAGATCCCGTGCAGGGGCGGCTCGGGCGTGTGGTTGGTCAAGTGATAGTGACCCATGATCATTATCGAGATCATCGGTGGCATGTCCTCGGCCATTGCTTTCCGCAGCGCCTCGAACGCCAAGTTCTCGATTGCTTTCTGAGCGTGGTACGAGCGTGCGTAGGGGACGCCGCCGCTCGGGTGGACCAGACGTACATACGAACGCTCGGTAAGCCGGATGGACCACACGTCATAACCGCCGTAGTGGAAGTCGTCTCGCTTGGAACAGGCCATGCGGATAGGATCCATTCCGGAGTTGGTGATTAGAGAACGGTCGTGATTGCCCCCCATCATAAAGTACGTTAGGCCGTCGTACTTCGGCAGATAAATATCGGCCAGTTGGGCTGCCGCCTCGGCGGTCATCCACGATCGGTCCCGAGTCATTGGCCGAGCTTGTGGGATCAGACTGTCGATGTGTCCACGATACACATACACACCGTCAGTCAGGTCGCCCGGCACCATCACGTGGCGCACATTGTACTCTTCGTAAGCAAACTTGATGAACCTATTGAGGCTGGTCGGCTGGCTGTGTCGGCTAGTTGCGTGGATATCCGATGCCACCGCGATGCAGAAGTGTTTGCCCATAAGATCCTGGATAGAAATCGCCGGCGGATTGACTTGCGGAACGGTGGATGTAGTGACGCTGTAATGCTCTCGGCTGATGGAGAGACGATAGCCCTTCTCGTCCATCCCGGCGATCTTGTACTCGATCGTCTTAGGCGACACGTTGAAGTGATTGGAGATCTGCTTCAGCGAGCGCTCTCGATCACGCAGGTACTCGAAGAGTTTTTGAAACGAGGGTTGATCGTCGTCTTCGTCCGTTGGATTGGAGAGCTTGTCGTGGGTCAGCCTGTAGAGCCTAGATTCTGCGGAGCCTTTAGTTCGTCCGGGCAGGTGTACCAGTACTGATGGCCAATCTACTTCTCCGTCCGGCTTAGTGAACTCGTTGGCTCGTTGTCGGAGAACGCGATCAGCGTCATCATTCCACTTCAGATCTGGCATGGAGTCTCCTAGATTAGAAGGTTGGGGCCGGTTTCCCGGCCCCGTTGGACTTACTTGCCGTTCTTGCGGAAATAGTATAGGAATTCCGCGCCGACATAGACCGCAGAGAACACGACTGGAAAGTTCTCCAGTGTGAAGTCCGCGATGCCCAGACCGCCGGTGATCAGGAGCGTCCCTGCGGACGTGATCACGGCGATGCCGGCTGCGAGCAACTTGGCCCAGGCGCCTTCTGCCTTTAGGATATTCTTGGCGAGATCGACCAGACTGCTCTGGCCGCCAAGGCCCAAAAGCAAACCGACGAATAGGACCGCAAGCTGTTCAGCATTCATACAGACACCTCCTTCGAAGGATAGGATGCATTATACCTCAGTTTCGTAGCGGTTAAGTATCTCTTGGGCAAAGCGTACTAAATCAACTGGCCTTTGGCCGGTTGGTTGAACTCTAACGAAAAGTTCAAGATTTTGGGGGCTATTGTCTAATCTGTTTCCGTTCTTATGATGTACTATCTCATCCGGTCTTAGTGCCCGGCCCAACATCTCAGACATCACAAGTCTGTGCTCTTTAACATAACCCTTTTTGCTCGCCATTGGATTATCGGGAATGTAGATTTCTAGATATCCCTCGTGAATCTGCCAACCCTGACCTTTTCCACTTAATTTGGTAAGGGGATCTCCGTGTTTCTTGAACGCGTAGTAGTGGCTTTTACAATAGCCAAGTGCTTCGTGTCTCTGGGCACATCCGTCTACTTGGCATATTTCGGGTCGCTCGGGTTTCCTTGAAATGGCTGGATCGCCACCTCGACGGAGCCATCTTGCGTGATGCTTTTCACACCATCCTCTGGCTACGTGAGGTTTGCCGCAGTCGGGAATTGAGCATATCCCTCTCTTTCTTGGCTCACGATGGAGATTGCCATGTCTATGCCATCTGGAGTAATGCTTAGTGCACCAGCCGCGCGAGAAACGTGGTCTCTCACATCCCTGTATGGAACAGAGCTTACTTTTTATTGTTCTTGGCGCCTCTAAGTACGTATCCACAAATGCCCCCTATGGTGCCGGTGCTCGCTGCAAACATTGTACCATCTATTCCCCGACTAAGGGCAACGAGTTCCAGAAGCGCCACCAGTAGGAGTGCCACCAGGGCAATCTTATGCTCGGCTCTCATGTCTGTCTCCTTATCTCGATGATCTCGGCATCGGCCGGCACAGTCACCGTGACTTTGATCGGCTCAGTCGATGGAGGCGGGAGCGGGCTAATGCCCCATATCTGTGCAAACGCTTCATCCTTCATTAGATTGAGGTCCACATTGCCTACGATCCCTGGTACGACCCCGCGACTGGTGTATTGCCAAGCGTCCCATCGCGGCCAGCCGAGAGGGACTACACTTGCCGGCGGTTCGGGCCACGCGGGTTGGTTCCAGTCCCTTTCTCCATTTTGATCGCCTCCATAGGCAGCCATCCACCACAAGAATGGGTCTCCTGCAACCCATCCCTGCTGCTTGACGTTCGGATTCCACCACCATGCTGCCGAGTACCATCCTACCTCGGCATCTAATGGATTGTAGAATTCCCTTGTTCGTCGGCCCATCCAGTAGTGAGCCCGCTCAATATCAAATTGGGACATCCCGGCTGGTGATACCTCTGCATCCAACACCACCAGCTTCGGATTGTTGCCATCGAGCGCCCCGCGCAGTCGGAGTAACTGGCTCTCTACAGAATTGTCCGCCCTGACTACATGATATGCTCCCACCTGAAGCCCCGCATTTTTTGCTCCATCCCAGTTTGCCTCAAATGTCGGGTCGGTGTAGTAGTTACCTACCGTGGCCCGACAAATGGCGAACTTGTAGCCCGCCCCGGCGATGGCCGGCCAGTCGATTACACCTTGATACCTGCTAACGTCTATACCTTTAATCATGTTCTTTCTCCTTATTAGGTTGTAATTGTATATGTACGAGGAGTCTCTGTCACAGATAGGTAACGTTCAATTTCATTGCCCGCAGAGTAAAAACGCCTATCTCCTGGCGTTAGTGAAGAATATGAAACAATCGAAATCAAATAATCCGATCCTGGAGTAAATAACCCACTGTCAATGATCACACTTGCATGAACTTCGGTTCTCGATCTGTTGGCCGATTCGTTGGAATTAACAAACCTGGCCACTAATGCTCCGGCCGTGTCCGCCAACATGACTCCTGCTCTGATATCTACTGCGGCTGTTGAAAGGAAATCAAGTCCGTAGCCGACTTCGTAGGCGAAACCGGATCTCATAACTATTTCGCCAGTTTGAGCCAATACGGAAGTATCTGATCCGAAAGCTACTAACCAATCATCACAACTAGCAAGATCAGTTACATCTTCTGTCCAAAGTCTATTGAATATGATGTTTGCCGCCCCGCCCGTACTAGTGCTTCTTGTTAGATACCAATCCTCGCCGGCGGTATCGGTCAAGCGCATCTCGAAGCCTGTATCCAGCCACAGCTTGCCCATCTCATTGTCTGGGTCTTCAATGCCGGCCGTGGCGGTGGAGGCGAAGGTTAGGGCCTTCTCGTTCAGATAGCCTATATCAAGTCCTGTGTTGGTGTCAGTTCCTCCAAATATGACACCCATTGTAGATATATATTGCAAGATGCCCAGATCGCTATCCCCGCTCCAGCCCATAGCGAAGCTAGGAAATTCGGTATCGTTCCAGATTGCTTCAAATAGTCCTGCGGTGTCCTGATCGAAGCCTATTCTTAATATGGAAGCTACGGTTACATCGGTTGTGTCCGAAACTCTAACCAAACTATAATCCCAATCGAAAATCGAACCACCCGTAGATGTGTCCAGTGCGCTCGGCCCTGCTCTAATGATCATTCCTTGTCTGATATAAAAATCTCCAGTACTAGCGCTAGTATCTGGTTGATGAGAGCGCGCCTCCAAAAGCATCTGTGCATGAATCCCTGCTGCCGTGGACTCTGCTAATACTCCAGCTAGAATTTCAAAAGACAACGAATCGGTGTCTCCTATAATGTTAAAGGCAGTTATTCCTGCCCGGTAAGTTATGAGATCAGAATCTATCCACTTGATCGGAGGTGTGGCATCACTGTTTCCACCGATATTTATAGTTATGCCCGTATCGTCAATTACACCCGCCCCGCCACCGAAATAAAGGCTACCATCCGTGGCATTTATGCCCACGGCTAAAGTGTCGGCATCCACTCCGGCAATCATATATAGATCGCTCGATGCCGTGCTAGTTCCGGGATAATAGAAACCGGGGTATCCCATTCGCACACCGCTGAAGCTGTCTCCGGGCGCGCGAAGATTGCCCGTGCGAAACTCCCCGGCCTTGATCAAACCGAGAGTTTCGCTCAGCTCGTCCAGCGACACGATGTTGATCTGGTTGGCGTTCAGCTCAATTAGGCCAGGCAGACGCTCGACCTTATCGTTGAGATCCTGAACTAGCTGCCAGATTGCATCAAGAGAAGCGCCCACGAGTATACTCTCCTGTTACTTCAAAGCTGTCTTGTCGCCGTATACTTCATCCTGCCTAGTAGCACCCGTTACACCAGCGCCAGAGAAGGCAGCGGCCACAGTATCCATCACCTGTTGTAAGGTGTCGGCTATTATGAACTTCTTGCCATTCCCCTCGACCTGAACTACCCAAACAAAACTCTTTCCTGCATCTATTGGTGGCATGTTCGTCTCCTTTATCCTTCTAGTACCAGGTCGGCCGAGATGGCTACCACCTGGTTGTCAATCTGCTGAAGCATTGCGTAGATCAGCTCCAGCAGGTACGGATCGAAGCCCTCATCCTCGTCCCCGCTCTGCTCTGGCCCGCTGCCCGAAACAGTACCCCCGCCTCTTCCCGAAGCCAGGTTCCAGTGCCGCCGCAGCCAGTCCTCCAGCACAAACTCGTCGTAAATATCGTCGTCTTGAATATCCCAAACCGTATAGCCCATCTCTTCTAGGATCCCCCGTTGCTCCTTATCTTTAGCTCCCACCCAGAAGCGATCATGGGTAGGCCCCTGCACGTTGACGATGATCATCTGCTCCGGGAACAAGAAGTCCGACACGATGCCTCCCAGCTCTAGTCGGCCTCCCTGTAAGCTCGATTGAAAATCGAAATCCGCATTCGGCGAAAAGTGCATAACCCGGATCAGTGCCAGGTAGAAGATCCGCTCAGGAAGCGTTCCCCGAACCTGCTCCTCCGGAACGGCTCGGGCCTCCCGAGGATCCCCGCCTATGTCCTCCCGCCGCGGCCCACGGCGGTGGAGTGTGAACCACCAAACATCGGGCGAGACGAACTCTCGAATAACTAGATCTCGCCGATGGATATCGAGTGGCCGCTTCTCGGGTTGTGGCAGAACAATACGTCGCCCGCCGCCAGCTCTTATTCTTCGTTGCAACGGGACCGGTCGACGGCGGAATCGTTCTGGGCTCATTTAGCCCACCTGCACAAAGCATTCTGTGGTATAATTTCGTATATGAGAACTTGTGCTATATGCTCCAAGGACATCTCCCGCAAACATGTCTTGTCCAAATATTGTTCGGCCAAGTGCAGTTATGAGGCCGAACGCCGCGCCATGCGTCGAAGATATGTGGAAGATCCAACACCCTACCAACAAGCCAATAAGCGTTCTTACGACAAACACCGAAAGAAGAGGATCAAGCAGGCCCAGAAATACTATAGCGAGCATAAAGCACAGCGCCGACAGTGGGCTACCACATATCATCAGCAGAAGCGCTTGAAGATCAGACAAATGTTGTTTGCGATCTACGGTCATTCGTGCGAATGTTGTGGAGAAGACAGAACAGAATTTCTTGGCCTGGATCACATTGGCGGCCATATTGGCCCCAAGCTTAGACGACACAAAGATATCCGAGATTACGGAGATGCTATTCGGGACCAAGATCATGATCGGTACAGAATATTGTGTCATAATTGCAATCTCTCTTATGGTTTCTATGGTTGTTGTCCGCATCAAAGCTAGCCTACCTGGACGAAATTGCAAACCACGACCGATTCAATATCTGGAAAACCTTCTCTATTGGTTCGGCCATGACGTTCGATGGCCCGCCGTTCAACGGACGAAATGTATCCTGTAACAGACACGCCAAACGGATCTATCAATGTGATTGGGGCAGCCGACGCGCGCGCCGTCTCGATACCAGAGTAGATATCCCGGACGGTTTTTAGGTCACGGCCACCGGCCCCGACCTTCAGGTTAGATGCGGCAATGATTTGGAAGCTATGTCCGTAGAGCGTAGCCGGCCGCATGATGAATCGCAACGTCCAGCCCTCTAGAACTGGAGTCTGGGCAGAGCTGTCGCTCACGAAGTCGATCCGGATCTGGATGTAGTTGTACTCGATAGTCGAGTTGGTGCCTCCCGACACTGGATTGGTCAGCGTTGTGGTGCCATTGGCCGTGATCCGACCGTTGCCAGTGCCGCCCCATTCCAACCAGCCCGCACCACCAATGTTGTACCAGACTACCAGATATCGAGCGGTGGTGACATTTTGGGCATCGACAATGATAGACGGGGTAGACTTGGTTACCCGGCGGAAGCCCATGTGCATTCTGGAGCTGATCAAAGAATGCGTGCCACTCGTAGAGAAGTTTGCAAATGGGTACTCAGACAGGTTCTGAAACTGGATGAAGTGTGTGGAATCGGTCGTCGCGTCGATCGAGTACCACAGGTAGTTGTTTGTCACGTCGTAGCCAAGACCCGTGATGGTATCGGTGCCATTGGTTACTGGCTCGCCAATCTTATGAAAGCCCACCCCATCCCACGCGATGACATGCTCCTCCCAGGTTGCTTCGTTCGTCCGGGCTGTAAAATACAGAAATCGCCCGGTGGCCACGAAGTTGTCGAACCGCCCGTATGTTGAGAAGGGAAAGCTGTCGCTTAGTAGCGGCGGCGTGATGTCTACTAGCGTTGACCCATTCCAGGAATAGAGCACGTCTCTTATCGGGAAGATCAGCTTGTTGTTAAAGATAGCCATGCTGCGGAAGTTGGTAGAACTCACGGAACTGCTGAAGTCGAGCATACGGTGGGCAATCAGGTCCTCGCCTATTTGAAATAGACCGTCTTGACGAGAGACAAACAACTTGCCCGAGAAGGTGATCGCCCCAATCGTTGGAAGATCTCCACCGATCTGAACGACGTTATCCGGATCTTCGGCGACTGCCCCATGCAGGCCGCTTAGGCTTTCGGCGCCATCTCTGTAGATGTTGCTTGTCCCATCCTTGCCGGCATAAATAAAGCCGGCATGCGCGATTAGCCAGCGGTAGTCGGTGGAGTTGGCATTGATACCCGACACGGCCGGCGCGCCGGTAGACTTCGTGATAGTCACGATCCGGGCATCGTCCGGGCACACATGCACGAAGTTCGTGGTCTCCAGCACATAGTTGACCGTGCCGAAACCAGTTGCGGTATCGCCGCCAAGACCGGGCTCCGAAGACCATACTCCGGCAATCGTCCGCTTGCGCAGATCCGGTCCCCACGAGAAGGTGTAATCGGTACTATTGGCCGCGTCGTTGAAGTCGTAGTTCTTGATGCTGGTGAAGCCCTCAGCCGCCGTGGCGTCGCTATCGTTGACCGGAGCCGTGGCGAGCATCGCCAGACCGGGGAACCTAGTGTCAACTAGGCCGTCGGTCTGAAGATAGCCCATAGCGTCGGTCTCGAACATGAAGCCCAGGCCGTGGCGCCAATCCGATTTCATGTACGGCTGGTAAAGGCCAAGTCAAAGCTCCGAATGAACTATGCTGCCCCCAGGCGTTGCTGCTCTGGGGGCGAAATCAATGATGTCTCGAACCCTATAAGATCCGAGGTCAATTGAATACTCCACATTGTTCAATCGGATGTCGCCCAGATGAATCCCCGGCATTGCGACTCACCCCCTTTCGTTAGCTTAGTTTTGGTGGGGGCATACACCGCCATTTTGTTGCTTGCCCCAGTTGCAATTCGTACAGATTAGGTGATGACTAAAGCGACCCGCCCGCCCCGTTTCGCAACATACCTAACAGCCAAAATAGGGCTTCTGGTTTCAAGGCTCCGGATGCGACTAGCCTTTTCCAGTATTGTGCAATGCTGTCAGGATTCCCCGCGGTAGGCGGCGTTCGATACGTGCTCTGAAATCCGCCCATGCCCTGAAGTTGGTTATAAATATCCAATTGAGGCTTTCCTGCCCCAAACCCACCTATGAAATTTGGAAGTCCTTGAAACAGTTGAGGAGTAGTTTCTCCAAACGGAGTTAACCAGCCCTGACCGATTCCGGGCGACCAATTCTCTGGAAGCGACGGAAGCTGAGGGAATGGAGTAGGCTCAGGCGCGGGCCCAGGCGCGGGAATAGGAGTAGGAGTAGGAACTGGCCCAGGCGCGGGAGCAGGAGTAGGAACAGGTGCGGGCGTCGGAACTGGCCGAGGTGTCGGAACTGGCCGTGGCGTGGGAGCAGGCGTGGGAACGGGCCGAGGCGTCGGAACTGGCCGAGGCGTGGGAGTAGGAATCTCACGATTCAAAAAAGCAGCTCTATCTCGGCTCAACGGTATACGTGCCATGTTAGTCTCTCCATCCTAGCGGGTCGGCTACATCCGAGAACCCGCCGCCGGCTAGGTCCTGTTCCTGCCACAGCGTCATCGCGGGTAGCGTCCGCCGGTTCTGCTGCACGAAGGCTTGTGCCAACTGGTCGTAGTATTCGGCCAAGCCGGCATGGCTGGCCCGGTCGTGGCGGTTGTCGCCAACCAGCTCGTCGTACAGCATGGCCAGACTCTTGAACGCCACGTACTCCTCCGGCACTCGGGTCACCTCGGCCTCAGTAAGTAGATCGGTGGTATTCTCTACATAGACAACCCGAATGCGCATTCCATAAGCAGATGGGTAGAGGTTGCGCAGCTCCATGTAGTCGGGGTACTCCATGGAGTTGAAACGTACGGCGGTTAGGCGATACCATTCTTCTTGTGCGTCTGTGGTTGGATCCCACATGGCGTACTTGCTGTTGGTAGTTAGGGCATCGGAAGCGGCCCAGTCAGTATCGACAGTGAACAGTAGGTTGCTGTCCACGGTGTTGAGTTGCCGTAGCGTGCCCGCACCAGGCCCATCGTAGATGGAAATCAGGTAGTCGGTGTCAACTTCATCATCCGAGTCGTATGGAAACGAAGCATCGGTGAATGTCAGGGCGGCCGCTCCCGTAGACGTTACTTGGCCTCTGATCACCCGGTTGTTCTTTTCTACGAACAGTTGAAGCACATAGGCCACACTCGGGTTCGTATTGTCGGGCTGGGTTAGATCGGAGTCCAGAAGGCCGTAGCGGACTAGGCCCTCTTGCATTACGATCGTCTCGGCGTTCACAATGTTCGGGAAGAACCTCCAAGAGTTACGAAGGGCCATGTTCATCTTGGCGTGGATATCGGACGGCGGCCAGAGGTCCCAGATTTCGAACGAGTCCCCGGAGCTTGAGAGTGCCGTGAAGCCATATTCTGGGGTAATGATGCCGCTGGAATTAGACACGGTGATTAGCCGCTCCTCGCTCTGAGCCAAGTCGAATAGCCAAGACCCGACCCAGAAGTCAGAGTCTTGTGGCAGGGAGACCGCTGCTCCATCGGTATTGTCAAAGCCGATCTGCGGCGTAGATGTGCTGTTGTCGCTGTCACAGATCACGCTGTTGCCGCTGCCATAGCGCATGAAGAACTCCATCCGGGCCATGCGGCCAATGGATCGGCGGATAGAAGTGCGGGTAAAGGTCGGTTCGGCCATTAGGTACTCACTCCGTACTTGTGAGACAGATAATCTAGGACGAGTATGGTCTCATCTGTAGACAACGCTCTCGAATAGATTAGCATTTCGGCTACGTCAACTTCCGTGAAATTGGCGTCGTCTCGACCCGAGGCTATGTTGACAATTTGCGAGCCCGTAGTCACCGCACTATTCGTCTCATCAGTGCTATCTTCTGTGCTGTTCGGGATCATTCTCAGTAGATTGTTAGCATCGTCCAGAACGTAAGCCCACACAACGCCCACGCCCGAACTTAGGGTGACTGCACTGGTATGATCGTCGAACCCGACGCCATTGTGAAACCCGGCCTGAAACACTCCGTTGTACCAAAGGTACCAATTAACCGAGGTACCGGTGCCTTTCTCAGTCACAAAGAAGCTGCCCGCCGTTGCCTGAGGGATAAACGCAGCAAAGATTGAGAAATTGGCAACATCGGTAGCATCCGCCGCATTTTCAACACTGTCATCCACTCCATCAAAGCGTACTACTGGATAGCCGTTGAACACATTTAATTGCAGGGTGGGCGCGCTATTTGAGGAAGTAAAAGCGTAGCCATTTGTAGAAACGTCGTCCCATGTACTAACGGTCCCACCCGCGGCTACACCCTCAATTGCAGAAGCGTCTAACCAAACCTCCAAGCCGGACAAGTAGGATGGATTCCAGGCTTGAAGTGTACTCCACAGCATGTGTCCAGGAACTGCACCGGGCATATTGTCCCCCTACTTATTTGAACCTGGCATCCCGTGGCCTGGAGTTGCTGCCCCGGAAGTTAGATACCCAGAAGTCGGATATGGTGTATATGGCAATTCGAATTCCGCCCAAAATAACAACACTCTCCTTGAACTATCTGGTAATTGAAGCTCGGCCCAGTAAACTTGCACCCGCCGAGGGGCGGTTGGTACTTCTAATTCGGACCAGTACACTTGCACCCGCCGCGGCGCCGTTGGGACTTCCAGTTCGCCCCAGTACACCTGCGATCGCCGCGGCGCTGTCGGTGTTTCTAGTTCGCTCCAATAAACCTGCGTTCGCCGAGGAGCAGTTGGTACTTCAAACTCAGTCCAGTAGACCTGCGCTCGTCTGGCTGCATCTGGGATTTGCAACTCGGTCCAGTACAGTTGCGCACGACGAGCCCCCAGCGGTACTTCTAGTTCGGCCCAGTAGACTTGTGTTCGTCGGCCAGCAAACGGTAGTTCTAGCTCTGCCCAATAGACCTGTGCTCTTTGGGCATTCGGAACTTCCAACTCCGACCAGTACACCTGTGCTCGCCGTGGCGCTGTCGGCACCTCGAATTCCGACCAGTACACCTGCGCCCGATTGCCTCCAGCAGCCGGGCTTTCCAACGTTATAGGCGGGTTCGGATCGTGGGCAGTAAGCGTCGGTGCCCACTGTATTCTGGACCGGGCCTTGACCTGTCTTGACCCACAATGCCAACGTCCGTGCATGAGACTAGCCCGCTACGGCTTCAAATTGTCCGCTGTATGTCGTTGCTCCAGTCGCCGGTTTATTCACCTCAAGTAGTGCTAGGGCAGCATCATCAAAGATGCGCTGAAGGTTGAAAGATGAGTTGATGCCATCCATGATGAACATGTTGTTGACGATGGGCAATGGCATCCAGGCGATTGGATGGCCAATCACAAAGTTGATAACGCCTGTTGCCACGGAAGCCGAAGCCTGCATCTGGGTCAGGGCCTTCATGCCCACGTCGCCCGATGCTAACGGTGCAAACCATTGCCCAACAGGATGATCTAGGCGGCGGACAATAGCCGCCGAGTTTCCCGTAAGCGACGGCAGGGTGGAGGATACGCCGTCCTGGTCAGTATACAGGCACACCGTCCAGTTGTGAGCCGTCGCGGCCAATACTGTTCCCCCAACCTCGACGAATAGGAAATTCCCGCCGATGTAGTCCGCTGTCCCGCCAATCTGGTTTTGATAACGGGTTGGCACGCCCGTTACGGCTTGTGTGGCTGTGCTGGCCATCGTCTTATTAACCTGAAATATCCGATCATATAGAAGGAGGCAGTTCGCCAGTGTGCCGATGCCATACCATACTACTAGGTGCTGGGTATCTGGGCCGGTTGGGTTTGTGAACAGGAACGCACCTGTTGTTGCGTCTGTGGGTGCATCCCCGCCCGGCGCAGCGGAGGCATTGGCCCCCGCAGCGGGAAGGTTGCCTAGACCCCAAAGGCTACTGGTAACGTTCACTACTCCCGTTGGACCTACCTTCTGATACTGGTAGGTATACCGCTTTCCGCTTGTCGCTTCGGCAATCAGGTCAGATAGGCTGGTAAATCCCATGTGCATCTGCCAAGCAGATCGTTGAGTCTGGTTCCTCCACATGCGTTTAAGTCTTTGCTCTGCAAAATCTAATGCGGTATGAAATTGGCCGGCCGATATTGGTCCTCGGAAGTCGCCACCTCGCACGGCCCAAACTGAGCCAGGAACGCCGGCTACTGCGATGGGCGGTCCATACCAGTTGAGCATAGATCGCGACAAATGCTCAACCAAGTCGGCCCCTAGCCAACGTTCTAGTCTGCCAGAATGTGTGGCGCGCTGTTTGAGCAGGTGCAACATAGTTAGACCTGATTTCCCAAGAAGCGAAGAAATAGGCTCGCGTAGTCAGTGATAGCATCTGCCTCACCTGCCGAAAGCGTATAAGTGGTTGTAGTCGCGATCTCGCTGATATTAGTTAGAGTACCGGCCGTGGCGATCAGTGTCCCTTGCGTGACCTCGCTTACGTAGCCCTGTCGAAGTTGAACTGTCAGATCAATCTGTGCTCCGCCGGCCGCACTTTTCGCTGCTCTAAATCTGACGATGTGGTTAACGTTAGATAGTGGGTCCTCAACCGAGGTCAGTTGTGTGGTGTATACGTCGGCCGTAGGAGCAACGAGAGTGCGTATGAAATCGGCATCATCGAATGCCGTTTCATCAATTTGATCCCATATATCCAAGGTAGACGCGTCGTCCTCTTCCCACAGGTCCGCGTTATAGGTGTCGGTGCTGGGACGCCCGAATTGAGGCATTTATTCGAACTCCTTGGTAGTGAAACCGTGTTTCTTGCAGAGGTGGAAGTGGACTATACCGAAGTGCAGATCGAAGCCGGCGTTAGGAAATAAACGCACATAGCTTGTTCGGCCACCCCGAGATTTCCACTCCACCATCCTAATGCGGGATTTCCACCAGCGTACGGGCCGCATGCTACATATCCGTTGCTGTCGGCTGATCGGATGTCTGGTAAGATGCCGACCCGGTACTCATTACATTCTCGACACCGTAGAGCAATTGGGTTATCAGAATATCGGAATCGGTCGTGTCACCAGAGCTGAACTCCTGAACACTGAGATCCCAACCAGGCAACAGGAGTAGGCCGGCCGGAAGAGGGGTCATAATCAAATCCGTGTCTCTGGCGGCAGTTAGATCGGGTACGCCGGGGGAGAACAGGAAGTCGCGTTGCTGGCTGGCAGTCACGGTGACTCCGGGCGCAATCTCCATAATGATGTCGTCGGCCAAATCTCGCACGATTGCCCGAATGGCTCTGGTTGCCGCTGTGTCGCTCGCCGTGTACTCTACCCATAGGGAAAGCACGTGCCACACTTCTCTGGGCGGCACGTTGAAATGAGCAATTACGCCGTCATTGTCATAAGTGCTTGGGCCTTCTGCTGCCCGATATTTCCACTGGCCTGTTGGCATCTAAACCCCCTTACAGATCCGATGCAGTTGGCTGATCAGATGTCTGTTGAACCCCGTCGGCCGTACTCATAATGTTTTGTACTCCGTACAGCAATTGCAGTACCATCGTGTCCGAATCTCCATCCGTATCCGATGTGTCTGCACTACTTTGAAAGACTATCTCCCACCCAGGCCGCAACAGCAAACCTGCCGGAATGGGGGTCATCATCAGATCTGTGTCTCGATAGGCTGCTAGATCGGGCACGCCCGGCGCGAATAGGAAATCTCGTTGCTGGCCCTCAATCAGAGTAGCCCCCGGAGCAAATTCCATAATGATATCGTCGGCCACATCCCTAATCAGCAGGCGCGGCGCTCTCGTGCCAGCCACTCCAGCCGATGTTGTGTATTCGGCCCACAGAGACATTACGTGCCAAACTTCTCGCGGGGGGACGGTGAACGACCCCTCGTAAAAACTAACGCTACTGGCACTGGTGTCGTCAGTGCCCAAGTCCTCCGCCGCCCGATACTCCCAATCGCCCGTAGGCATATTACACGCCCTGACCTAGAAGTTGTCGCTTCACGCCATAACGCCGGTCTATCTCCATCAATTTCTGCTCCATCTTCGTGATGTGCATGCTGCCACCCTGCTGCGTTGCACTCATGGCCTGCTGTCGTTCCTGTGTCTCCATCCGACTCTTCTGGAGCAACTCGTACTGGCGCACAAAGATCTCTGGGACGTTCTCATTGAGCCCAGGATTCAGGGTCCACGAGCGGTGCATCACTCGCACCACGTCTGGCTTTAGAACCCGCTGGACGTTCGGTGCGCTGCCAATCTGCATCCAATACCCAGTAGCGTTGACCGACATCTTCGGGCCAACTTCAATCATGTGGTCCACCTGGAGCTCCTTGTTATGCCGGAGAGCGATCTTGTTCTCTCGGGCCGCTTTGTACATCTGCATGGCCCGTGCCTTCACCCTAACGGCCGCGTCGCCGGTCAGCTTGATGGCGTCAGAGCGTCTAAACACGTCTTCAATGAAGCCGGACCGATCGCGCTCGAACGCCACCTCATCCTTATCTCGCTGCTCAGCATCCACCCGCAGGCCGCTCAGCTCTGTGGAGCGAGTGGGATCCTCAAGCAGAGAGCCCCTCTCCAGCAGAAACCGATCCAGCATGAGGTGAACCTCAAGCATCTCTCGGGAGCTTTTGGCGTTCTGGCCGCGGACTAGCAGAGCTTGGATCTGCGGGTCATCGAGCACCCGCGGATCGGTCAGAAGATGATCAACCCTCTGACGGTCCAGCGTCTGGTTCTGCTGGCTTCTCCGCTTGTTCCGCCGACGCTTCCGCTTCTCGCTGTCTGTCATCTTCCACCTTCGGGTCTAGGTCTCCCTCGGGGCCGAAGAAACCGTCCCCAGGATCCTTCCCCAAGTGCATGTTGTCCACAACCTTTACCAGGTCGGCCAGCATGCCCACCCGGCCCCTGCGTTCGGCAACCTGGCCGAGGGCGTTGATCTCTTGCTCAAGAAGTTCCCGACCCCGAACGGCGTAGACTTTCCTCTGCTCGCTGATCTTCGCCGTTTGGTACAACCGGTCGTTCTCCCCTCGTCGCCCGTTCACCCGCGCCAGCTCCATTTCAGCTATCTTCAGCTCGCCCTTGAAGCGGCCCTGCAAGAACTCCAGTCTCTGTCGGTTGATCATGCGCGAAACGTCACGGCCATATATTTTGCCTTGCAACAGATGGCAATTTGGGGGCACCAAAACTTTGACCCCCATCCCGGCGGCCACACCGAGCCAAAATTCTGTTGATCCCTTCTGGTATCGGTACTCTGTGTCGGTGCTCATTTCATAGCCCCACGCGCCGACTTGTTTCGCTCCCAAAAAAAGCGCGAGGGCACATTGCCAAGCGAAAGAACTAGTAAGATAATCGTTACGAATGGACTGCTCCCAGTTTTGTCCACGTCGCACGTTGGGCAGAAGTTTTGCACATACTTCCTCCAGGGGGTATGCTATAGCAGATGGCACCTCGGGATATTTCTCCAGCATGTAGATCGGAAATGGTTGCTCTTTCTGTAACCATTCTGCGTGCTCTCGATATGACACATTGTTCTGTTTCATCCAGTCCCATTTTCTGTGAATCTGGTGCCAGCGGGTCACGCGTTTCATCCATGGCTGACGATGTGCCTCGTTCAGACCAAAGATCTCCCAGTGATCTTTGTCGTCATAGGGCGCCAAGTGCCTTGTTGTGCCAGCAAACCCCACAAGAGCCGCGTATGGAGCAACAAGACGAAACGGAGGTATTATGATCCAGGGTCGCTTTGGATCGAGTCCAGTTTTGGAGTCTAGACCGAGTTTTGCTTCAAGTTCTCTGACGTGCGTCGGTATTGTCACTGGTTCCCCCAAAAGTTACAAGTCTATGACAGTTTGCACAGAGTACCTGAATGTTGTTAGATTTGTAGGAACGATTATGTGGATCTATGTGATGTAGTTCCAATTGCTCCGGGACTTCGGGCTTGAAACCACACCGACTACAGATCGTTTTTAAGGTTCTAGCTACTCTACGCCGAGTAGGTGGCCTTGGCTGTCCAGATAAAACCCTAAGTAGCAACTCCGAAAACCATTTTGTCTCTTTAGGAGAACGGCCCCAGAGCACTCTGTCACAGCGGCGACAGTAGTTGTGCCACACGGGGCCGCGTTTCCCTTGGTGATGAAGGCGAACATCCCGCTCGCCGCATCTCTTGCAGATTGGTCTTGTAGCAGACACCATTGTGTCCCCCCTCGGCGTAGTAGACTGGCAATTGGCTGGAGGGGCCAACCCCCTGCCAGCCCACTACACCGGCCAGATGTAAAGATTACGTTACACTAAACTACGTTGCTACCGCGGTTTGCAGACCGCCCAGAGCGCACTCGATACTGCATCCACAGTTCCAACTCGCCGTCGCTTGAAAAGACGGCCTGGTTCTCGTTGTGGATATATGCCGTCAGAGACATTCCATCAGACGACGTGTCCTGATAGAAAAGCGGCAGGAAGCCGGCACCGAACCAGTCGGTGCTAAGCAGCTCGGCCAGAGACAGCACACCGAACTTCTTGTGTTCGCCCGTGTCGCCGAACCATATCTCCGGAAAGGACGCAAACCCTACGTTCGCGGTGTCGTTGAACGAGAACGGCGTGACCAGACGATATCCGATGCCCAGCATAGTGATGCTGTCTGGAGGGAAATACTCCATGATGTACTCGCCGGTGCTGAACGTGGACGTGATGGTATCCAGTTGCACGGTGTAGGTTGCCATTTCCAACCATGCCGGCAGTTTGGCTTCGACCACGCTTCGTGGCGGAACAAAGATTCCCTGTGGCATGTTAGGCTCCTGTAGAGAGCCCGAGGTCGCTCGAAGGCTCACGGATTTGAAGTGGGCTGAGGTTGTATTTCACGTACACTGCTAGACCCCCAGTAACATCGACCGCGCCCTTCTGGTGGAGATGGATGCAGTACTCGTTCAGGTGCGGTTCGTCGTCAGAGTCTAGACCAACCACAGCGACGGTAGAGTAGTCGGTGGCGCTGTATACAATCCGCGGCCCTCTGGCAAAATACGCCGGCGTAATAGCCGTAGATAGTAGAGCGGGGTCATCGCTGCCGGTCGTCATGAAGCTGCGGAACGCAACACCATCAAAGCTCCAGTTGATTACTCCGTTGGCATCGGTGGCCGTGGCGATGAAGCTGACAGTATCTGCCCAGCCGTTGCTGTCCACCGTGTCACCGAAGATGTACGCGGCGGACTCGGTGTGAACCATGAAGTTCTCAATGCCGAAGTCCTCGATCATCGAGCCGCTCGGCAAGAGAAAGCACGGGATGTTCAGATCGGTATCCGCGTCGGCCGAGTCGTTCAGCAACAGGTTGTAACTGAACTCATCGTTCGAGTCCGTTACCAAAAGAGTGTCGGCGGAGATGATGACCTTCGCGAACAGCGAACCACCATACGCCCCATTGACTGGGGCGTGTGGGAAGGGAACTCGGTGGGGGAAATTTCCCATTCGGATGGCCATGGCTGTTTCCCCTTACGCTGCGCCGGCGGCGAAGATTTGGGCGTAGGCTGCGTATACAGCCAGTCGGCCGACGAGCGGGTCGGCTGCTGCAACGGTGATTCCGATGTGACCAGAGCTTGCTGCCCAGGTTCGGCCGCCACTGATATTGTAGCCAGTATCAAATCCGGCAGCGGTATCTGGACCAGCAAACAAGCTGGTAGAAGTTGCGCCGACACCTACTGCTGTGTACCAACCAGCAGCAAGATTAGTATCGCCGATTGTGATGGTCACAGATGCGGTGAAGGCCCGGACGACGTTTGCACATACCTTAACCAACCAGATTGGGTTGGTAGCAGCCGCTTCCACTCGGAAGATGTCGATGGCTTCCGCGGAGTCAATCAGTAGATCGGCATCCGTGTCGAGCGTGGACGCAGGAGCGGTGTCCGGCATTGGGCCGTGAGTACCACTATCGTTACCGGTGTCGTCTCCCGCAGCCACGACAACCACGCCGAAGTGCAGGAACCCGCCGAGCTTAATATCATTGCCCGGCAATCCCAACGGCGGAATTCGTGGTGCGAGAGAGTCAGAGTCAGTGTAGAAAGGCATTGTCAATCCCCCTTAGCTAAAGTCTGTCGCGTGCTCGCAATTACGCATCCAGTTGGCGTTCAGAACGGTGTTGGCGTTCGTCACCTTCCAGCCAACCGTTCCACGCTGGTTCAACGGGTCTACGCCACCTTCGCCCAGATCCTTCACGATGACTTCCACGACGTTGACCTTCTTGCCGGTCATACCGCCGCGCACCATCGTTCCGCCACCTTCAGCGGAAAGGTTAGGGAACAGACCGGTCAAGCCGGCCGTCACGTAGGCTTCCTTGCCGAGAAACAGCATGTCGTACACGTCGATGCTACCTTGGCCGCCGGCTGCGTAGATGCGGGCGTTGCTGGACACATAGAACTCGACGTTCAAGATGGTGCCCAGTCTACCGTTGCGCAGCGCCTCGCCACCCTCTCGGGTGAACAGCGTCACGAAGGTAGAGTCCTGCATCAGGGTCGCCCAGGTGTGCGGGTGGCAGATAGCGACATAGAACATGCCCTGAAGCGGCAACGCGTTCTGCGTCTCAAGCTGCGCCACGTTCTGGATGATGTCCTGGAAGCTGATCACATCGTTGGTGTTGTCGATGTTGGTACGAGCGGTTGCCCCGCCGGCGAAGTCGGTCGTCGCGCCGTCGGTCAGATCGTTGCGGATCAGCGTGTCAATAGAAAGACCCGCCTGCTCGCCCAACAGACCGGAGATCTCGCTAAGTGCTGGCGAGAAGGAGGTCAGGATGAGACGGTCGGTGTACTCCACCCATGCTCCATACCAAACCGGGGTGATGGTGATCACCGTGATTGTCGGCGCCGTGTTCTCGCCGGGCGTGGATCCTTCAGACAGTGCAGTGCTTACGATGCTGAAAGATTCCCATCGGCGAACCTCGTAGCTACCGTACCCCTTCCACTTGGCCTGCTGGCCGAATCGACCGTGGATAAGGCGCGGCAAAGCTCGCGTTAGGAGCTTTCGCTCGTAAAGCGTCTTGATTTCGTTCGGTAGAGATGGAGAGGTAGTAGAAACAGGCATTGTGTCCCCCTAGGATTTGCCCGGACTACTGGGAGCTTAGGTGGCTTCTTCGAGATTGGCCAACTCTGCCCTCAGTGATTCCAGCACAACATTCAGATCGACCCCGGTTTCCTCCGGGTTTTCTGCAAGCTCAAATAGTTCTTCTTCAGAGATGAGGGTGTTGCGACCCACAGATAGCGACTTTCGGAGATCCATGATGGTAACTGGAGAGGTCTTGGTGCCACCGATTACGGTTGTAACCGCTGGCGCCTCGATGGCCCCGGTACTGTCTTGCGACTCATTACCGACAGCCTTCAACTCCAAGGTTGCTATCTTGTCCTGCGCTGCTCTTAATTCAGATAGAGTTTGCTGGTGAGCGTTGGCTGCGGCGGTGAACGCCGTTTCGGACAGTCGATCGACGCTCTCAAGGTCAAGATCCTTGACATCCACGCCGAACGATTCCTGTAGCCCACGCACGTAATTACCCATCTGCCGTGCGGCAGCGAGGTCAGCACGCGTTTGCTGAACTTGGTCGAGAAGCAGACTGGATCGCTCCTTGTAGAGATCTCTCTCGTACATGGCTCGATCTTGTTCGCTCAGGCCCTTGGTGTTGGATTGGTGAAGCGCGTCTTCAAACTGCTGACGCTGCCCATCCCAAGCCTGTTCTCGTTCGTTCAGCGTGCGGGCGTACTGCGATCGAACTTGTGCCAAATGACCACCAGGGCCCTCATATTCTGCCCTGATTGCGTCTTTGGCCACTTCGATCATGGCCGTAACTTTTGCTTCATCGAGCACTGGCTCTTTAGCTGGTGGTGAAGCCGTTTGGCCCTTATCTGCTGGTGCAGATACGCCGGCTCCGAAATCCTCGGACATAGGCTCATTACGGCCTACCCCGATTGGCCCGCCCGCTACCGCGACGTTGCCCATAAAGTCCCCCTTTAGTTGTAAGGTGCAACTGTCTACTCTACAGCATAAAGCCTATTCTGTCAAGACCTTTTTCCGTACTCTCTATTATCCTCTCTCTTAATCCAATTGCAATTGGCGCATAGAAGCTGATAGCCCCTAGTTCTACCATTTGCAATTTGACGATATATGGCGTTTGGGCCACGCTTACGATCTTTGGCTCCACCACCACCAACGTGATCTATCTGTAGTGCTTTTGGATTGTCAAAACCACAACATACACATCTTCCACCCAGAACCTTTAAGGCCCGCATTCTAAGTCTGGTACGTTGTTCTCGACTAGAATTAAGTTTGCATGCCTTGCACTGCGTCTGCGCGCCAGAAAAGGACCGAGGGTCTCTGCCAAATTCGGCCGTGTCTTTGGTCTGGCCGCACCTAGTGCAGATCTGGTTGGTGTCCATGCCTCAATTACACTTTCAGTTGCGGCCCACCACCGCCACCTCGTCTAATCTGGTTGTAGATGCGCTGTGTCTCGGCCTCAACTTTAGCGGCCGGATCTCTTGTGTCCAGGTTCTTGATCAGCTTCTTCAAGCGAGCCGGCCAGTCCTCAATTTTCACATCGTTAGCCGCTTTCTTATTCAGCTCGGCAACAGCCTCATCGCCGAGCTTGTCCAACAACCATCTCGGCCACACCGGTCTCGCAGTCACACCGCCTCGGCCTAAACCTCGCTTCAGTAGCTCTTCGCCGGTTTGGCCGCCACGATAACCGGCGGGCAGGCTTGGTGGGATACTCACTCTGGGGGACCCACGCCCCGCGGCACTTCGGCCGCCGCCGCCTCCCCCGCCTGCGCCACCAGCTCCGCTCGTACCCCCTTCGGCCGCCTGTGGGTTGTAGAACTTGCCCCACACCGGGAACTGGACAGCGTAAGCATCTCTCAATTTCCCGTATGCGTCAAGGGCATCATCGAAATCCGGGTTCTCTTCTCGATAATCCCGCCGCTCGGCTCCGCTCAGGCGGAAGTAGTAAGCCTGTTCCTGAAAGAACGAAGTACCCAATGTCTGAGAGATCAGCTCACGGAACTGATCATTCAGATCCCCCGCCTCTTTGCGCTCCAGCATCTCATCATTAGATGGTGTAGCAAAGCCAAGGTTACGGTTGACTTGGCCCCAGATCTCCGCCGCCTTCTTCAATTCATCTTGATCCTTGAACGCATCAGCACTGCCCACGGCACGCCAGATGGCCAAGATTTCCTCGCCGAATGGCCCGCCGAGGCGGACGTACTCATCAATGAATTCATCGCTATTACCCGGCGGGATCATGGCATAGAGCTTCCAGACCTGGTCCTCAAGGGCCGCCAATTCCGGCCCGACTTGGGATCCTAGCTTTCTTTGCATCCGCTCATCCGCCGATAGCACTTCCTTGTCGCCCAGGGCCTCTACAAGCTGGCCCTCCGTGAAGCGGCCTGGATACATCTCCTGCGTCCAGCCAAATAGTGTCTCCGCACTTGGGCCAACTGGCTGGCCGTGCATCGGCTGGGTATCCCCATTCTGTTGAGCCATCCACCCATAGAACTCCCGCTGAGCAATTTCAAAATCTATCCCCTCTTTGCCCTCCATGCGGAACCAATGCTCCTGCCAGTATTTCTCGGTCCACACGCGGGCCAAGGCTTCTAGTGCGGTGTCGCGAGACAGCTTCCACATTCTAAGTCCATCAGCACTCGCTTCAAGCTGTAGCCGTTCCAAAATATCCGGGATCCCATTTATGGTCGGATCCATCCAGCCAATAGAGTTGAAAGTATCCCAAAATGCCTTGGCCGCCAACACAGACATCGGCTCAATATCGGCCGACCACTTCTCGTAATCCTTTAGATAGTCACCGTAACTGAGGTCTCCATCTGGGCGGAAGACCGGGGCCGTCTTCTCGATCGTAGCCCAAAACAGATCTCGTAGATCTTCCCATACCAGTCGCTTAGGCTTCCATCCAATAGTCCACTCGGTGCGGGCAGCACCATACTGCGGGTCGGCCTCAATCTTGGCCATCTGCTCAATGAATTCCAGATAAGCCGGTTGTTTCTCTTCCCACAGTGCACCAATATCAATGTTGCTCAGTCGTTCAAGATACTCTTGGCGAAGTTTGTTAATAGCCTCATAGCGCGCTCGGGTTTGCTGAGACTCCAAAATGTTCTGAGCGATGTACTCATTACGCTCTTCGCCCCGAAGTTGCACGCCATCCACAATCGTATAGCGCCGAGCCCCATAGAGATCAGCAATCCAACCCTCGGGCGTGTTGTATCGCTGGTCTCTATAAAAGTCCCACCGTTTGTCCACATCTGGATCCATGTTGAAGATCACAGCCCCAGCCTCATTATTGAGAGTGTACTTCAGCATATTGATCTGGTCTCGAAGTGCCAATAGATCGGCCTCGTCGGCCCCGAATTCCTTTGGATAAATCGAAGTGAAATATCCCAAAAATCTACTAGAATAATCAGCCCCCTCAACGGCATCCCGAGCATCGAGCCACAACTGAGCACCAGCCTCGAATTCAAAGGACCCATCTAGCTTCACAGTATTCCGATGAATCATTGCTTGCTCAATTTCCTGAGCGATCCGTTGGCGTTGGCCTTCAGTTAGTCCTGGCTCGGATAGCTTGGCCAGGGCCACCTCCAGCATCTTGACCTCAATCAGTGCATCCTTCCACGGAGCCTCCGGGGTCAGCAAATCTGGAGCATTAGCAAATCCGTATTTGCGTAGTTGCTGGCCAACGAAGCGAGTAGCAAACGGCGGGATTAAAGATTGCTGGGGTACCAATGCCCAGCGTGGATGAACATTGGTATTCAAGACTCCGGTTCCTTGGAGTGCCGCCGACACCCATGGACCGGGATTGAATCCAAAGCCTGTTCCATACTCATATACCCAATCTATAATCTGGGTCAGCAGTGGGTCGTCCGCATCGCTCTCATCATAACGCGGGGCGACTTTTGGAAACACGAAGCGGAAGCTAAAAGGGGCCAGCGGGTTCCACCATTTGTCTGTGCCGGGGATAGGAAGGTAACCGGTAAATCTAGGGAGCTGCTCGCCTCTACTATTGGTGGCTCCGCGTTCGTATGCGTAACGTCGAGAGGTCTGAATATATTTGGCATAGAAGGCCGGCAGGGCTGGATGAGTAAACATGGTCTCCATCCAAAATGGGAGCGATTTCTGTGGGAAGCGAAGGAATGGAAACACCTTTTGAATAAGTCGTTGCGGCTCAGTTGTGCGCGCGTAGTCAATCATCACCTCGTTGACGCGCGAAACGGCGCCGTCCCCAAAATCGTGGCCAAGGAAGTTACCGCCATAGTTGACAGTCTCAATAGCCTCCTGCTGTAACTTGGCCAACTGTTCGGCAGCTCGAACCAAATCGCCGCGTTGGGTCTCGTCCATAAGCAATCTCCAAGACCCGTCCTCCAGTCCTATTTTCAGGTCTTGCTCTAACTCTACAAGCAGACGATCGGCAATAGCCACCCGAGCATCGACCTCATTGGAGGCAGCCAGCCAGTTACGCATGCCCATCGGCAATTCGGCCGGCGGCGGGAAGTTTGGCTGCAACGGGTTGGAGGGATCTAGTGCATGAAAAACAGTCTGGTATTCATCAATCAAGTAGCGCTTGCGTAGTCTGTACAGTTCAGCTAACTGATTGTTACCCTCTGCCACAGCCTCCGCGATCTGTTTGTCGATCTGGGCAATTAACGCGCCGGGGCTGCGGAGAACTACCTCACCCTCATCACTCATTCCTAGCAACTGACGATATTCATTAGACATCGGAACCACATTAAACCCTTCTGCAAAATCATTGACCGTGACTTGCACAAACTCAGCATCTGGAAACATCCCTCGCATTCGTGACAAGTCTGCTGCAATGATCTCGGCAGGAAGTTCCGTTGGATCAAATAGAATCTTCTTTACGTTCTGGGCGGCAACTGACCCGCGAATAGAGCCCGGATGTTGTGCGCCGAGGGCTATACCACTCACACTCTCTAGTTCGACAGCATAGGCGTCAAGGCCAAAAAAACCCCCTCGCATAGAAGAAACGTCGGGTCCCAAGACATCATCTATACTACTGAAGGTCCTGTAGTATCTGTCGCTAATAGGCACAAACGAACCAATGGGAGTCCCCAATTTTGTGCCCGGCTCCGCTACGCCCTTGTAGATAGACCCAAGTCTGCCCAGCGGACCCTCATTCTGTTCCAGGACCGACGCCCACCAGTCCTCCATCTTCGGGTCCAATACGTCTCCGATCTGCCGATAGATAGGCTTGGATGGTAGCATGTCCGGCCGAACAAACGGCATGTCCATGTACTCTTGAAACGTCATGCCCATAGAAGGTTTCCAGCCCAACTCTTCGCTTAGCGCCACTAACATCGGCGGATATCTTTGAGGATTCTTCTCGTATTTGAACTGGAAGGCTATCAGTTCCCCGAAGTCGTTATATTCTAGGTCTACGCCGAAATCTTTAAGTATGGAAATGCGGGTCGGCAGCAACTCAGGAATGTTCCCGGCGGCCACAGCAGCAGCATTGCTATCAAACATCTTGGCGGCCGAATTGAAGATCTCTGCTCGCATCGAATTATAAGCGTCCCACAGTTTGCCTCGAAGCGCACCGGTCGGAGCAAAAAACTTGTTCTTTGGACCAGGATACCATTCAAGCATCCACTCTCGAAATGGCCCGGAGTAGATTTGAGTTAGTGCATCATCGAGTTGTGCAAGATACACCATCTGCCGATATGCCAAGTCGGCGTCCGCCGCGGCTAGTGTGGCCACATCCCCTCCAAGAGCGGCCACTTCCTGTGCCCGCGTGCTCAACAATTTCACGCGCTCGCCGATCTCGATCTTGAGGTGATTGATCTTGGCTCGGGATATCGTCAGCGCGTGTCCCGCCCGTTGCTTTTCTCCAATATATTTGGGCTCGTATCGAACACCATCTGCTCGCAACTCTCTTTGCAGTGTTTCTCCAAACATATCGTCGGCAGCGATCTTCAATTCATCCACTCCCGCCGAGATAGCCGGCCCAACTTCGGGGGCGGCAGCCGCCGGGGCAAGAGCGGGTCTAAGAATGTTATCTATCTCAGCAATGCGACCTCGAAGAGCAGTTACTTCTTCCGGGGTCGTACTTGGATCCCACGAGCGGCGGGTAAGTTGTTCATACTCTGCCTGGAGATTATCCCGATCGGTCGGCAACAAGTCGTCTATCTTCAGCTTGCCGAGGCCCTCTCCCTCTGCTATAGCTTGGCCGCCCATGTCTTTATTGAGAGCGAAATGCAGCATGGTGCGATCTCGTTCTTGAATGAGACGTAGACGCTCCTCGGAGATTATTTGATCGAGCCGTGCAATAAGATCGTCGTCCACTTGGCCTAACAGATCCGAGGACCTATTTCTTAGCACATCATTGATGCGCGTCGAAATTCTGCTCCAATACTGTTGGGCATCGGCCGGCCCAATAATCTCGGCCAGCTCATCAACTAACTCCGGTTTAACAACGAACAATCCCTTGCCTTCCAGAACCTGCTTCAGCAGATTGTCGGCCTCGCCTGTCGCGCCTCCGCCTTGGCGCCACGCTTGTTCCAACACACCTCCGCCAACCTCATCGAGTCCAGCCTTGAGATCATCGAGTCGTCCGCGGATCAGACGTTGCACAACCCCCCAGCCATCCCCAAACTGGCGGGCATAGAGCTGGGTACTTAGACTAAACTCAAATGCCGTATTGACTGCCCGCATTCCCTGTTCAAATTTGAGTAGAATGTTCCCTTCGGTATTCCTGAATCCAAAACCAAAGATATCGTGAAACCCGTACATCGGGAGGTCGCCCTTCATTATCTGCTCAGCCACATTTCCGAAGCCGGGAATATCGGTTCCCGCAAAGCGCCCCATGATCTCTGGCGGAACGAATCCAAAGCGAATAGCATCCATGATCTCGTCCATAGACTGGAACGGATTGGCTCCGCTCAGAGTAGCCCGCAGAAGAGAGTCTAGGAAGTTGATCACTGTGAAGCCGGGCCGCAGCGTTAGCACTGCCGACTTCCATATTCTCATCCCAACATCCCACCACCGAATGAGACCATCCAGTTCGGCCTTGGAGATCTGAGCGCCGCCCAAGAGCTTAACAGCTTCCCCCTCCGTTATCTTGTAGTGCTTTGCAAACCATGCCAGAGATCCTTCATCTAGCAGCCTGCTGCCCCGCCAGAGCTTGTGCTGACCGAGATATGCTTGAGATACAACATCTCCGATATCGCCCGCTATATTGGCCGGATTGCCGCCCCAAGCGGCAGCGGCCCTAGAAACCATATCGTCGGTCACGGCACTAATATCCACACCATTCGACAAGGCAACTTGCCTCAACAGACCAACTTGTCGGTTAATTTGAACAATGCGATTATCAATCGCCCGGACTTGTCCGGCCCGCACGTATCCCTTGAGAGCCTGTACTCCATCTGGAACTGTGTCTTCAAGATAGCCCAAGTCTCGAATGACCTGACGAATGTTAGAACCCTGGCGGGAACTCAGGCCGCGTTCCCAACGGTGTCCTATATCAATGCTGTCATCCACAGCCGCATCAATAGCTACCACAAGTTCGTCTACAGAGTTTACTCTCATGCCAATCATCTGTATTGGCTCGACCATTCGATATTTGACCTGAGTAGCCATAGAGCGGATCGACAATCTAGTGAACCACTCGGACATTGCCTTGGCCTGAATAGAAAACCAGGGCCGGGTCAAGCCAACTCTCCCCAGCACAGCACCATCCAAGAATCCTGGCACAGCTTTGAATCCGCGAGCAAGTCCAGATTTGGTTATGCTCACCAAGCCTTTCGTAAGACCAAGGGCCTCAGTCATCACAAAGCCAGGAATATAGTTTAGGGGATCAAATGCCACGGCGCCAACAAGTTCAGTTGCAGGATCAGTAAACCGGTCGGCTATCTCTTCAAACTCCCAATCAAACGGCATGCGGTGCGTCGTCATCATAAAATTTACCACCGCCTCCTTGAATTTCTCCTTACGAGTAGCCCCGTCCTGGATCAGGCGCCACGAATACTTGAATCCAGGCTGCGGGATGTCGCTTCGCTGCAAGTGCATATCCAGTGCCTCACGAAGTTTGTCTTGGGCCGTTCGATAAATAGCATTGTATTCGGGTCCCGTCATCTCCAACTCGCTGGCGTCCGCGTTGTCCAAAGCCTTGAATTGCTCTGTAAACATGGCCTCCGAACGAACCCTAAAATCCTCGGTCTGCTCCATGCGCGCCCGCTCGACGCGGAGAGATTTCAATCTCAGGTCTTGGATTGGGGTTCGATCACTGGCGTTCTCTAGATACTCAATCAGCTCCGCCGTCTTCTCGGGTCCCAGCAAGAAGAGGGGATCTTCCCCCCTAAGTATAGATGCACCCAGATCGTGTGTCGCTAGCGCCGCCTGGTCAAGTGAGTGGTCGATGTTCTCAAGATTGTCTTCCATACCATCAAGAAATGTGGCCCCCCACGATATGAGCCCAGATGCTGCGATCGGGAGAACCTCATTGATCTCGATATCTCCCGGATGCGTTACTACCTCTAGAAACGAATCCATGCCCGGCCCCACCATTTCTTGTAGCAGCTCTCGATGAAGTTGCCGGGATCTTCCAATAGCTGTAAAGCCCTCCACCGCCGGGGCAATAATTCCACCGCCGAGCACCTGCCCCAACACCTGAACCACATCATTCATCCATGGAAGCAGTCTATGCCCTCCTGCCTCTTGTTGCCCAATAAAGCCTCGGGCCTTACGTTCTAGTTCATTGAAGGCATTGATAATCTTCCACCCAACATTCCGAGTTTCTGGATGCACCAGTTCCAAATTTACTACTTGGTCCTGCATGCCCCGAAACTGAATAGTCGTCGCAGGAGTAAGAAGCTGATCTTTTAGGTCGCGGATTTTTTGAGTGAGGTCTCGCTGTTGTCTAAAAAGTTGGTTGCGGGCCTGAAAGTTGTTGATATCAATTGAGCCAATTGCTCGACTAACCTCTATTCGAGTACTTACTAGAGCCTCTAACTCCGTGCTGGCAGCCGCGGCTCGCCTGTCAGTAGCAACCTGAGCTTCCTGCCGCTCCATCTGATAGCGGGCCGATTGATTGGCGCTGCTAAGGGCTCGATTTTGCATGGATCGAGCAAGCGCATCCTGTTCTGCCCACACCATTCCCCTCTGCAAAAGCTCGGGGTCGATGTTGGTTAAATCCATACCCGCCCGGACTGGAATTGGTGACTGCCTATCAGTTAGAGATCCGCTAGCCGGGTTGTAGTATAGTTGGACAAATCGCTCAGAGAATCTATCAGGGGACGCGAATGGGCCAAATGTTTCTTGTGGGTTGGTCGTAGTCCCACCCGTGCTCATGTCCCAGAAAACGAACTTCCCGATTTCGTCCGGCTTGAATCCTTGAGGAGCCGCCGGCATTTGTGATGCCTGCGACTGTGCCGCCGGCGCCAAAGAAGGCGCTTTGAATGCAGCGCCGGCTTTGAGCAGAAGCTCCTGGTTTTTTCTGGCCTGTTCTTGGAGAGTGGGCATTAATTACTCTTCGGCCTTACCGTTATCCTTCTTGGGGCGGCCGGGTCCCTTCTCCTTTTCCAACAACACAACAACGCGATTGTTCAAATTTACAACACTTACTATCGCGAAGTTGCTGTACTTTTCCAACTCCTTTTCCAGATGTGGTGCCTGAACACTAATTACGCGTCTTTCGAACTTAGCCACGTCCCCTCCTAGTATCCTAAAATTGGGTTGGCTCGGCCAAATAGTACCCGGCCGCCTGGGCCTTGATAAGTAGGACTGAGCTGGCCCTGCGAGAAGAAGGGCTGACTCAAAAGTTGAGCTATCTGTCCGAAGCCACCGGCCTCTGGGCTCTTAGCTTGAGCCATAAGCGGGTCGAGTGCCCCCTGTTGGGCCAGTTGTTGTGATCGAGTCTGTCGGCCAGTATTTGCATAGCCACCGTACTGCCCGACACTTCCGCCGCCGCCAAACTGTTCTGACGCGCCCAAAATTTGCTGCAACAGAGTATATCCCGGAGAAATCTTCCATCGGTTTCCGCCAACAGTCTGCTCGCGGAGCTGGCTCAAGAGATTGATAGCGTCACGAGATCGTTCTCGCGATGTGAAGTAGTCGCGGTTGATTGCAGGTCCGGACGGAGTTCCTTCGCGGGCGGCCGCCAATGCCGTTTCCTCAGTTACCGGAACTGTCACTTGGATTGCTTCTGGCTTGTAAGCGGACCAGTGATCAGCATCTATCGCGTAGAGCTGCGCGGCGGCATTCCGCTGATCCTCTGGGCTCAAGAACGGGATCATGGAGTTCAGAGTCATCATAAAGTTGACTCTAGGATCCGCCGCATCATCTTCAGTCGTCGGAATTTGCTGAACCCACCAAGACGGAGCAGTTCCAGATCCAATATTGAAGGTCGTTGACTTCCATTGAATATCTTTTAGTTCCCTAACCGCAGCCTCGGCAACACCGCCGCCTCCTCCTCCTCCTCCTCCTCCTCCGCCGCCTCCAGTAGTACCGACCGCTATCCAATCTGTACCAGTGAACCGAAACCCTTGAGTTCCAGTCCCACCAGGATAAACGATGTCACCAGTGCTCGGACCTCCGCCGCCCATGCCAACTACTCTGGGAACCCCACCAGCAGCCGCGTGACCAGTAGCCGCATACGCCTCATCCCGCTCTTCTAGCGATGGGCCTCCTGTTGCCGGCAGTCGGGGCATGGCTCGAATGCTCAGTCTTTGAGTCGCAGGCCGGGGCGCTATATTTCCAAAGGTGGGCCTAGGAACAGTGCTACCAGTAGTCTTCTTTCTAACTGGGGCTGGCTTCTTAACCGGAGCTGGTTTCTTGCCCGGTCCTGGTGTAGGTGGCATTAAATACCTCCCCCGCCGGGCGTCAAGCCTGGCGCAGCTTCTGTCATCTGGCGTAGCTTGTCAGTAAAGGATCCGCCGGCCGGCGCCGCCCCGCCCGCCTGCGGCGTAGCTCCACCGCCCGCGCTCTGAAGGCCCAACGCGTTCCCAGGCGCGGGTCCCCCATCCGGAGCTCCTGGCTTACCCATGCCCGTTCCGCCGCCCTGTGGGCCGCCAACTCCTGAAGCCTGAAGTTGCTGCACAGCCATAGACGCGGCCGTGGCAATCATCTCGTCTTCAGACTTAACCAGCTCCAGCAACCTCTGAAGAACCTGGAAGCGAATCATCGCTGGATCCTTACTGATCATGTCATCGAGCCGTCGCTCCCGCTCGTCGTCCGGCTGATCTATCTCCAAATAGTTCTCCATGACGGTGCGCTCGCTCAAGATTTCTTTGACCTGGATGGCCATCGCGTGGTTACGCGTGCGCTCGTTCGGGAACTCGGGCTTCACAACCGCTCGGACAATGTAATACTCCAGTTCCTTCGTCTCCAACTGGTGGATGAAATCCTGGCCCTTTAGACTGCCGTAAACCCGGATGTCAATCTTGCCGGCCGTGAAGTTAGTAGTCATACGCAACACCTTGCGCGCCCACGAAGACCACATCATCTCCAAGTGAATCACCGGCTGGCTCAAACGGATACGGTTCTGATCACCCAACTGGCTCAGAGCGTATCCAGACACCTGGCTTGGGCCTTCTCCAAACATGACATCGGTGAAACCGGCCTGCTGCAACCTAGCGCGCAGAAAATTGATATGCGTTTCAACATCCGGAGCATTGCCGGGCCACTTAGGATACTCCAGCCCCTCCTCTCCGGTCATAGTCACCATGTTGCCCAAAGCCGGGTCGAGGATCAGATTTCGGTTGGCGATCGTGCGGGCAATCAGCGGCAACGATGTGTACACCAAGATCTGCTTAGCCCGACGGTTGATGCTACGCTCCAAGTGACGAATCGTGTCTTCGAGCGGTCGCATAATGCTGTGCCAATCGGCCGAACTGTCCCTAGATACCGGCTTGAAGAACCCGATCGAGTATGGCAGGTCCTCGTACCCAGGCATGACCGCCAGCGCTCGGATTACCTCATCGTGAGCCAACAGCGCGCTCTCAATCACATAGTTGCCGTCGCCCTTGTCTACCACCCGCCACCAGTCTCGGATCTCGATCTTCTGAGTCATACGGTCCATCGAGGTTAGGTGCACCAGCGTGGCGATCTTGCGATTGAATGTCATTTCTGCATCGTGAACAGTCATCTCCCATACCCGAAAGATGCTTGCCCATCGCTTAGGTCCGCCGGGCAAAACGAAAACCTGGAGTGGGTCAATAACCTGCACCCGAATAGGAGTCTGGTCGAGCAATGGCTTGCCGTTGAATACTACCTTGGCACCCTTCTCCAATTCCGGATCCCACACCGAGTAGAGGATTGCCGCGCCGTCTCGCACCAAGTGCGTCACCACCTCATACGGGATGTCTACACCCTCCCGCTCATTGTTGACGTAAATCGTGCCGGCCAAGTACTTCTCGATGCGTCCAGAATCCTGCTCCTCTTCTGCCGAAGGGTTCCAGCCGTGGGCAGAAAATTCTAGTGCCTTGGTAGTTAACATGCCGACTGCTAGGTCTACCACGTTGGTCGGAGTCGGGTCAGCGTACCGATCTTCGAATGGCAGGGCCGCCTTCTCGTAATGTTCGAAATTGTACCAACGCCTCCATTTCTTGATATTGGTATGCCACGGCTCGCTGAATTGCTTTGCCAAAGGAAAGTTAAGTTCGAACTCGGAGCGAGTTCTCACGTTAGGGTCTTGAATCCCGATCGTTGCCTCGTTAGCCATTACCCAGCGCCTCGCCGATTCTTCAACGCATCTAGTGCCATCATTCGATCCTGCATAGTGGTTGCTCGAAGCGGCTCTGGCCAGGCAGCCTCCGCCTCTTGCAAATCGACTCTTTCAAAGCCTGTGTTCTCTGAAAATCCAGAAGAGATCCGCTGAACCTTACTCGTATCCACGCCGCCGCGCTCAATCGCGTCGTATATTGCCATGGCCATCGCGATCGCGCCGTCGTTGGGTTTGGCCGACTCTTCCTTTTTCACGATTCTGAACCCAGACCCCTGAACCTTGGCCGCCGCGAAGCGAATGTGATCCCGCAGCTCTTCGTCCGGGTATGCCTCGAGGCGCTTCATGCGCAGGGCCTCGTAAAGAGCCGTGCTGGCCGACACCATGTTTCCGGTTGTCTGCCTGAATTCTCGAATGGGCAGACCGTCTCGCTCCATGGCCATGATGTTCTGGTAAAAGTGCGTCGGGTCAGACACGATCGACACGACCGAGAACTTGGCAAACATATCTCGGATGTATGCCTCTACAGTTGCCGGGTCCACTGGGTTGCCCCTGCTCGGGATCCAGATCCGATGAAATGCAACCCCGATTTTTAGACCATCTTCCTTGTCGATGTAGCTGTAAATGCCAACAACAGCGCTCGTGTCTCGCTTCACCCCAACATCCACGCCGATTGATATTGGGAAGCTCGCTCGTGGAGAATCCGTATGGTAGGGTAGCGAGGTCTCCAATTTGGTAGCAGCGTAATCCCACAGCTCGATCGGTATGAATTCATCTTCGGACGCCCCCCACTCGTTTAGGTGTAGTCTCCGGAACTGTACCGGCCGGAGTTCTACCATCTCCGCCTCGTAGTAATCTGGGGTCTGCCACGGCATGCGTGGCTCATGGTCCCAGTAGCACATGACCGAACCCCTCTCGTTGGTGTAGACCGGCATGTCCGGAAATTTATCGAACAGACGGACACCATTCGGCACGCATTGGTTGTAAAGGTTCCAGAGCGTCTCTGACTCTCCCTCGAAGCCGGCGTAGGTCACTACCACCCGTAGCCCCAGCTTCTCAGTCGGGATCAGTGTCATTTCCTCCCACAACCGCTGGCTGGCTTCGGTCTTGTACGCCCACAGCTCGTCCCACAATGTCAGTGCTTGTTGGCGGCCGGCCGCAGACGCGTAGTCGGCAGACATGCACTGGATAAACGAGCCGTTCGGCGCTTGGATACGATACTTCTCAATCTTGTACATCTGAAGTGCCGCATCCGGTGCGTCTACCAAACCATCTCGCACGGCCTCCATCAGTCGGCGGTTCTGCTCCTGGTAGTTGAACTTGATCGCCCGCATGGATAGGCTCTCAGCTTCTTCCTGATCATTGGCAAACACGTAGATCTCGGTACCGGGATAACTTTCCTCCAAGTACCATGCTCCAAGAGATGCGTCCCATGCTGTCTTGCCGCTCTTTTTCGGAGCCGACAGGATCACCGTTCGGTATGGAAACTTACCGGTCTCGGGGTCGATCGTGAAGGCGTGTTCGAGAATCGGACGCAGATGGGGCCAGAGAATCATGCGAGCCGCCTCGTGAACAAACTCCAGCTTCTCGGCGTCCCATCTTCTATTAAGCCAGAAGCCTCGTTCTTCTAGCCACGTCACGTAGGGCCGCACGGCTAACTCCTATAGCGCGCCGGGCTAGGCTTGGGTTCTCCGCTGCGGGCTATGTTCTTCTTGACAGCCACATCCGCCCCATCAACATCCTCCGCCGAGTACAAAGCCTGCATGTGCTGCACAGCCTCGGCGCGGGATTTGTGAGGACTCTTATGAACCTTCGTGCGCGTCCCCTCTTTGACGACCCAAAAGCCGTCCCCCTCTTTTATGACCTCCCATGGCAATTTGTTATCCTCCCCCTAACGTCTAGTAAGTCTTCGCGAACCTGAACTCGGCCGAGGCCTAGGCTTCGGCGCCGGTGGCCGCTTAGGTCCCTGCGGTGCTGGTCGGCGAGTTCCGCCGCCCGGAAGTTGTTGGTCCATTGGAGATCCTGGGAATTGGCTGCCCTGCTGTTGGCTAGGCAGAAATCTAACTGGTTGTGACGCGGTTGGCATAGGTGCTCGACCGCCGGGAGTAGAACTCATTTCTGGCAACGGAGAGAAGCCGCCAGCCACGCCGGGCTGTTGCATCTGACCGCCACCCTGTCCCAACCAACTCAATAACTGTTGGCCCAGTTCTCCCCACGTTGGGCTCGGATTTTGTAACATCTGTTGAGTTTGCTGCTGAGATGGTATACTGCCGCCAAGAAGAAGACCACCGGCACCAATTAGCCCAGCACCGCCAGCAAGATTTCCAAGCGCTGCTGGGGTAATGAATCCTGCTTCGCTGGCCGCCCCGCCCCCTCCAACAGCGGCCGCCCCCTGCCGGAAAACGTTGGCCATCCCCTGCTGGGACCCGGTGGCCATCTGCTGTGCCAACTTGGCCTTTTCCAAAGCATTTTCGGCCACTCGAATGGCGAGCTGGCCGGCACCAGAGGCTTTGAGTTCTGCTAGTTTGTTGTAGGCTTTAAGGACGGCTTGCGCGAGGCTACCAACTTCTTCGGCCGGCATAATATCCCCCTTTGGTACTTGGTAGACTATAGCACACATCCATCGGCCCGTCAATTGCCCATTGACAGACCCCGGCCGAGGTGATAGGATAAGTGCTCTTGTGGCTGCCCTGGGTCAACGACAGTCACAGTGACTAGCGAGAATAGCTCATCTTGGTAGAGCAGATGTTTTCCAAACATCAGGCGGTGGGATCGTGGCCCACTTCTCGCTCCTCGCGGGCATGGTGTTAGCGGTAGCACGATGCTTTGCCAAGGCATAAGCACCAGTCCGAATCTGGTTGCCCGCTCCAAAGTTCTTTAACAAAGCTCGTGGAGAATACGTCTGAACGATGGTGACGGTGACTCTGCGACATATACACGCCTGTAGTGTAATGGATGCACCTCAGTCTTCGAAACTGCTAGTGTGGGTTCAAATCCCACCGGGCGTGCCAGCCATCGTAGGTCAGCAGATAGACCGCCGGGCCGCGAACCCGGAAACGGACGTGCAATTCGTCTCGGTGGCTCCTCTTCGGGGATAGGTGTACTTAGGTGCATTCCCGCTTTGGAAGCGGGCGGCGGCAGGGGCAGAACCTGCATCCCCGACTTATGGTGTTGCACTGGTCATTGGCGAGACCAAGCGGCTGTAAACCGCCCGCTTCGGCTGTGGGGGTTCAACTCCCTCCGACACCACCAGGCTTCATGGTCTAACGGACATGACACCTCCCTGTCAAGGAGGAAGCGGGGGTCCAACTCCCCCTGGAGCCGCCAGCCTCTGAAGCATTGCGGAGATGCACCAACTTGGTAAGTTGGGGAGACAGGTTCAATTCCTGAATGAGGCTCCTAGTTGCAGAAATTGCTAACTATTAGGGAATCGCTAACGCCCTGCAAGCATAGAAGGTGATGCGGCCGCTTCGTAAGCGGCAGAACTCGGGCCAGTACCGAGGCGGGGCTCCAGCCGGTGAAGCACATCAGGATGTGCGGCCGCCCTGTAAGCGGCAGGTAGTGGGTTCGAATCCCACGATCGGCTCCTCGGGGCAGTCATATAACGGGATTATGGCGCACCTGCAATGCGCTCATCAGGGTTCGATTCCCTGCCGCTCCACCAGCCGACGTGACGGGAACTGGCATACCTCGTAAGCTCAAACCTTACGGCTTGGTAGTTCAAATCTACCCGTTGGCACCTGCTCAAGACTGGTCGAACGGTAAGACGCTCGGCTTTGAACCGAGAAAATCCACGTTCGAATCGTGGGTCTTGAACCTAGCACGAGTGGTGTAACGGCAAACACGGCCGCCTTAGAAGCGGTTTATTGCAGGTTCGAATCCTGCCTCGTGTACCTGGATGGCGCGCAGAAAGGTTGGACTGGTCGGGATAATCGGGGATCCGTCCTAAATCTCATGCGCGCCTCCTCCTCTCCCAAGTCGTCCAGCGGTAAGACGCCGGGCTCTGAACCCGGAAAGGATGGTTCGAATCCCTCCTTGGGAACCTCGACCCCGACGCGCGCAGTCGAGGGTCGCCGGAGCTTCGGGCGGTGCTGACGGTACCTCCTGCTGAGGAGGCGACAACGTGACATCGCGGGGCTGCTACCTTTTGTCGGGACCAGCCCCCTCCGGGTTACACTCCAGCCGCCGGGCGGAGACGCGTCTCCAAAACGTGTCGTGCGAGGATCAACACCTCGATGGAGTGCCTTGTACTACCGCCGGCCTCTTCACCCGTGCGGGGTGCCTACAGCCAAAAATGTAGGTGGTGCGATCCATACGCTTTACTATCTAATCAAGAGCTACGGCCACCGAGGGCACAATGCCGTATGCTAACAAAGATAAACACTATATACATGTCAAGAAGTGGCAGGATAGAGTACGAAAAAGATATTATGAATACAAGGAATCGCGTGCGTGCCAAGATTGCGAGAAGTTCTATCCATACTACGTTATGGAATTCCATCACGTGCGGGGCACGAAAAAATTCACACTAGCCAGAAGGTCCGCTTCTTTCGAGTCGAAAGAATTTATGGAAGAAATGGCAAAGTGTGATCTCTTGTGTGCAAATTGTCATCGAATAAGAACCCATGTGGGTTTAGCTGAGTCAGTTCAAGCGCCTGTGTGAAGAACAGGAGACATTGGTGCAATTCCAGTAACCCACACCTACGGAGTCGCAAGCCGATTGGCGACGGCACCTGTCTAGAAAACAGACGAGCCATGAAAATGGCCTTGGGAGTTCGACTCTTTCCCGACTCCGCCAGCCTCTGAAGCACATCTGGATGTGCACTCGACTCTTAATCGAGAGGCAGTTGGTTCGATCCCAACCAGTGGCACCTGTGGCAGTGGTGTAACGACAGCACACTAAGCTGTGAACTTGGGAGAGACGGTTGAACTCCGTCCTGTCACCCCAGCCTCCGTGGCGAAATGGAATCGCACGGGCCTTTTAAGCCTTGAGTTGGAGGTTCGAATCCTCCCGGTGGCACCTAGATCCTCTGGCCGATCAGATAGGCGCATGGCTGCAAACCATGATAAACTGGGGCAGCACCAGTGAGGATCTCCAGGCTTCGTCGTCTAGCGGCCAGGACCGATCCCTTTCAAGGATCAGATCGTGGGTTCGAATCCCACCGAAGTCACCTATGACAATGCAAAACGTACACGACGATTTCTGTTCTTGTTGGAAGTCTGGCCACATCTCGCCCGACTATAGTCTCTGTGACTGTCACGTCCACCGCATCCGCCGGCTAGAAGAGATCGTCGAGCGGGGCACCGCCGCCAACCGAAAACAGGAGGCGGAGATCCAGAGACTAAGCATCGTGATATACCAGCTCTCATCGCCGCCAGCCGGGACTTCGTGATCGACGGAGGATACACCACATGGTAACTTCGTGGGACTTTGCCGTCTTGGATCTGGGCGTAACTAGCCAATTGTTCAAAAACGCCGTCGAGGACTTCTGTAAGCCGAATCAGTTTTGGGAATACAAGAACGGTGAGTGGACATTACGCTCTCATCATCTAGCGGTCAGGATGGTTGGTTCTCAACCAACCCACCGGAGTTCGAATCTCCGTGAGAGCACCTGATTATCCTTATCCGGCCGCACTACCCCAGAACGAATGGGATGTGAGGAAGCTCTCGACATCTTTGCTCACGGAAGGAGGCGTACAACCGCCGCTTGCACTTCCCAGGATGCGACCTCAAGACGCCTAGCGGGTGAGCAACGCGTAAGGCAGGTAGAGGGCCACAAGACAGATGGTCGGACTAGACAGAATCGAGGCTATCGAGGATAATCAAGAACGCTGCGGGTTAGAGTTCGAGGAACTCGGCGGCCTCATAAACCGCCTCAGCCGGGTGCGACTCCCGGACCCGCTACCAGCATACCGGCCGGACGGAATCAACCGGGGTTCGCCTCATAAGCGAAACAATCGTCGTTCGACTCGACGGGTATGCACCTTCGGAATGGTGGCTGAGTGGTTGAAAGCGCGCTCCTGCTAAGGGCGTGGGGCGAAAGCCCTCGTGCGTTCGAATCGCACTCATTCCGCCTGATGCGTAGATTACGACCCTAATCTAAGCAAGATCTGCGGGGATTGGCCTATGAACCTGGACGACTATCGAAGGGGAGGATCGCTGTGGTTGAGCGGAAATTCCTTGGACCCCGAGGACCGCTGGGATCGTCGGGACAAGAAGAAGCGCAAGCGCCGATTTGGTATGGTGGTGGACGGCGCCGGCGCGAAGGTTCTAGCGCGTCTACTGCCAAAGAAGAAGCACTCCCATCGCGGGTGAGCTGGGAAACACGCTGCTCTGATAAAGCAGTACCGCCAAGTTCGAATCTTGGGCGATGGACCTGAGCACCTCGGCCGGCAGAGTGGTCGGAGTTCGACTTATAATCGAACCATAGTCACGTGCAATGCGTGAGGGGTGTACCTGTAACAAGCCTGGATCGCCTAACGGTCATGGCACCTTTCTTACAAAAAGGAAAAATGGGGGTTCAAATCCCTCTCCGGGTACCTGAACCGGTGTGGACTAACAGAAGGTCAGCGGCGTTCTAACCCGCACACATGCAGGTGCAACTCCTGTCACCGGTGCCTACTGCCTTGTGATGTAATTGGCAACATAGGCGGCCGTTAACCGCTCTATCTTGGTTCGAGTCCAAGCGAGGCAGCCTAAAATGAAAAGCCACTCATCGCGAGTGGCTTTTTTGTTTGTAAGCGAAAAGACTTAATTCCCTCGAACTTAACCCTTTTCGCTTAACCAGTAGACGCATACACCGCCGAGGTGCCTCCATCCGAGTCGGAGGACAATTCTCCGCCGAAGCGAAAGATGCGATACGCCTCCAGCCGGCGCCATTCGATATCGGCTCTGGGATTCTCTACGTCATGTGCCCCCGGCGCGCCACAAGCAGGGCAGTTCACCAGGCCAGCATCCGGCAGGATGTAACGAGAGCTACAATAGTCGCAGGTTAGAATCATCCGATGTCGTACTGCGGCCGAGCTTGCGCCATGCGCTTCTGCACATCGCCGATGAGCGCTCGATACATATTGAACCGAGAGAGTACGTTGGCCAAGCTAATCTCGGGCGGCCGCAGCGTTGCGGCAACCAAGATGGCCTGGGGCGGCGGAAAAAATGGCGGGAAATTTCCATAGGTGTCATGCAAGATTGGGTAAAAGCCGACCTCGGTCAGCAATCGGTCGATCGTCTGCTCCGTAAACGAATGCAAATGCGGCCACATCAGCGGGTTCGGATGGCCTCCGTAGCGGTTCGGTACTTCGATCACGAGCAGGCCGTCGATCTTCATGCGCCGCTTGGCCTCCTCAATAACAGCCCGTGGTTCTCGCAGATGCTCCAGGGTGTGAATAATCGTCACCAGCTCGAACTTCGGAGACTTCGGCACCTGGCTGAGCTTGGCCACAAACTTCACATCATCTTCGTACAGCTTCATCTCTTTGGTCCGTTTGGCAAAGGCCATCTCAGCAAAGCTCCGCCACGCGTCGCCCGGCTCTACCCCCCAGCTATGTGCCGGCTTCAAGAAATCTACCACGCCGGCGCACAGTGCCCCAGTAGATGACCCGATATCCAGATGGCTAGACACCTTAGTCTTGAGCAGCATAATCTGTGTGGCGACTTTCATGGCCCGATTGCGCTCTTCGTTCACGCTTGCGACCGGCATGACTTCCTTGGACTCCTTATCCTTGAGTTTGTAAATCTGCCGCCGATAGCCCTCGGTGTAATAGGCACTCAAGAACGCCTCGGTCGGCCGAGGATCCACGAACACGTGGCCGCAGCCTATGCACAGCTTCCACGACTGGCTCGGCCGATTGGCATCCACGTCCGTGATCATATCGACCATCAGATCCGGGTCCAAGCACAGCGGGCACTCCGGCACGTCTTCGTATTCGATATCGGCCATCACTTGAATTGGGTCCATGTTATAGCTCCTGTCAAATATAGAGAAATAGTGGCTGCTCGCCCACAATCTGTCTATACAAGTTGTTTTGAATATCTCTCTTGGAACATTCCTCGACATTTGGAGCTGCTTGGGCCGCCGCCTTTGCATTCTCAAAATATCCGTGTTCCTTAATACCAGAGCGGCAATCCCAACCGGTATAATCACATCCGCCGGACAGCAAAAAGAAACGGCCATCTGTCATCGCTAGTACCCACCACCAGTCAAACTCATCATTCGCTCCGGGCACCTCGGCCACAATATCAATAATATCATCTGGTTTGAACATGGAGGGTAGATTGTTTTCTAGAGCATACCAAAGATCGTCGTTTTTATGCGGGCGCTCGGTCATGTTATAGCTCCTCTATCAACTTCACAAGGTCTGGATTGAGCCTCATCATCATCAGAAATCCGTTCGAAAGGGTTTCGACTACGCCCTCTATTCTGGCTGGCATGATGGCGTCCTCTTGACCATAATGAACCAAAAAGTAGTGGAACGCCTCGTGTATCATAGTCTCCAGAACCACTTGCGGATCGGCCCCAGGATCTACGTGGATGACGCACTGGCTGTGGTCGATCGCCCCACTGAGCCGGTTGACACCGCCCACGTCTAGCAATCGGTCAGTGTACTTAATCTGGTACTTCGCTGACCCTAAGTTCATCTGCGTCAAGCGCCGCGTTGTCTTCGGCCGTCGCTGTTGTTTCTTCATGAAAGTTCCCCCTTGGATCTGACACGTCGTCCAGTTCGGCCATTAGTTTCTCGTAGGATGTCCTCTGGCCAGCAAAAAACATCGAGGCCGATTTGGCCTGCTCGTCATGTGGATCTCGACGTAGGGCCACCTGTGCGTCGTATTCCATGGATCGAGCACCGCCCAGAGAACTCTCAATGTGCATTCGGTTGACCGCCGGTACATCATCGAAGGCGTAGCGTCTAGCTCCTCCCGCCAACAGCCTCCCCCCGAGAGGAATTTCGATGTTCTCGGGTCCGATGAGCGATGCCAACCAGCCGAGCCAAAAGGTTGCAGATGGCCGCTCGTACTTCATCTCGGTGTCGCTGGCCAACTCCCAGCCGTAGATTCCAACCTTCTTGAAGCCCAGCCAAATGGCAAATACAAGCTGATAGGCTAGGCTGTTTCGGAAGAAGCTGAAATGATAGCTCGATGCTTTGCCGAGAAGATCTCGCGTAATGTCGTCAAGTGGAAACGCCACCGAGCTCGGGATGTCCGAGAACCTCTCCTGCATGTAGATCGGAAACGGGTGCCGCTTGCGGAGCCAGGACCAGTGATCCTTTCCGGATCCGTCCACGTTCTGCCGGCGGGTGAAATCCCAGCGCTGGTGAAACTGAAACCAGCGGGTGGCCGTAGCCTCCCGGCCGTAGTATTCATCCAGGCGGTACGCCTCATTAATCTTCCAAACCTCAGCATCGCCCATGTCAGTTGGCGCCAGAGGCAGCGAGCCGCCCATGCCCATAATGTACACTTTGTCAGCCTTTCGAGCATGCTCGCCGGCAGCGTATGACGGGCGCCGGCTGTTGACCATTTCCTCGTTTTCCTGTATCATAGTTGACGTATCTCCTTCTCTTCCCGGAGCCAGTCACGCCTCCCTCGACTGGCTCCAGCGTTTATTACAGGTCAATCCTTCCCCGCCGATGGTGGAGTTTTCCGCACCTCCGGCAACGAGGTAAAAGGCCCCCAGTCTGGAGGTCTCTCCACTGGTGTCCCTCCCAATGGCATGTTTTGGACGCGCGTTGTGTATGTGACGTGTTGCGTGCCTTTTTCTTCTTGGCGTCTCGCATCTCCTGGATCGTGTCTGAGTCCGGCAGATCTATCTTCGGCAAGTTCTCGGAGTTTGGCATCTATCTCCTTCTTCACCTTCCACCACACATAGAGTGCCAGCCATTCTGGAATCGACATGATCACCAGAATTAACAGCAAGGCCAGAATACTAACGTGGGGTTCGACCAGCACGTTTATCCATCCCATCTCTAATGGCCTCACTTATAATATCGCCGGCCACGTCAAGCGTCATCTCAACTAACAGATACAGAATGAAGCCCCCAACTAGCGCCACCCACCCAAACTTGTCAACCAAGAACGCAATTAGAGTATCCATAAGTCCCCCCTCAGTCCGGCCGGCGAAGTATAACAGGTTCGGGGATTTGTCTATAGTGCTTTGGTGGGGGGTGTTACGGGGCGGGGTTGGGCTCTCCATCAATCAACCGAACCAGATAGGCCATAAACGCCCGAATCCGATCGGGCGTTACATTCTGGTGGACGTTCAGAAAACTATCGTTGAAGTCGGCCCAATACTCCTTTACGGCCCAATCCCCATCGGCGATCAATCTAGACCAATCTTGGCGTTCGGCCCCCAAATCAAATCGGCGTGGATTCGGCATCAACTCGCCTGCTCAATCACGCCTTTCGCCGCTATAATCAACTTTGCCACTACCATTCCGCTTGAAGCGGATGCGCAGCTCGACGTACTCGGCCTCGTTGAGTGGGTCGGCCGCCCCGCTCTTACCGTTGATCGTCTCGATTTCGTCGATCTCGCTCACGTCGGTGAAGTAGTTGGCCAGCCGCACGACCCAACTCGGTGTGTCCTCCGTCGCCGGCATCAGGAGTTTCTTGAAGACGAAATTGAAGACCTTGTCATACGCCGGAACGAAGTGCTCTGGACTGTCCGAATACCTCGTAGCCAGACCCGTCGCGGCCTCGTGCGCCTTCTGCTGAATTTCTTTGACCGTCAGTCCTTCCCAAGTCTCGTAATTCATCGTTTTCTCCTATGCTTCCAGACCCATCGGGTCTTTTCCGGATCCCATTTGAGGCGTCCAGGCGGCCGCCCCATCTCTGAAGCAATACGCCGGGCCCTAATCATTATACGCCTACGGTTGCGTTTCAGCCAGCCCCAGGCAAAGCCACGTTGATAGTGGTTTTGGCGCTTGAGGAATTCAGCATCCCCAGCCGAGATGTCGTTGATAAGAGCCGGGGCGAGCCAGGTGGCCACGTCCATCCAGTGCCATTTCACGTCTCCGGTAAGAGCGGAACCGCCCCCCGAGTCGTCTAGCGTGATCGAGTAGGCGGTTCCACCCAGAATCTGTGCTACTGCGGCGTGGAGCGCTTCATGGAGAGGAGTAAGTTCCTTGCTCTCGCGACCAGGCCGGCCATCCCATTCGTAATACGGAACATCCATGTGGCCTCCAGATCTTCAAGCTCGTCGGCCATTGATTCTAGCACAACTGCGTCTTCCGCCCGGTCGTAGTAAATATTCCGGTCTATGCCCGGCTGCTGGTCGGCAATCATGTAGATCCACTCGGACAGCGTAATGCGGCCCACAGGCGTCATTGGGCAAACTTGCCTCCCTCAATGATGGTCGCAGGCATTACAGTCCCACCTTCTCTTTCTCGGCGTCCGGATGCTTACTGCTAATCTGAGTACTTAGCCGTCGAAGCACTGACTTGCTGAGGTTGGCTCTAAACACCCTATTCTCCTGCTCCATCGCCTCTAGCCTGGCTTCGAAGACGGCGACTTCCCCGACATAGCAATCACATTCGTTGGGGTCTATGCCGGGATGGAACACAAAATTACAACCGTCCTTATGTGGCAGGCGCTCACTCAGTCTCTCGCTCATTCCTGCTCCCGATCTAGATTGTGCTCTTCAAACGCCGCAGCGATAGCAAAGCCTCGCTGGTCGGGACTTGTATGTGGCTCCTCTGGCTCCTCCTGGGCGGCGGCGATGGCGAGCTTTGCCACAGCCTGCAACCGCCGCAGTTGATGGGTCAGGCTTCCAATCGTGGCGTGGTGCGCCGCCTCTGCTGAACCTACTGAAAAACGGCCGAAATGCTGCTCGATCTCGCCCAACAAGGGAAGCAACGCACACATGCCCCAGGTCATTTCCGCTTCTCGCTCCATCGCCTCCAGCTTGGTTTCGAGGGCGGCGATTCGCTCCCCCTGCTCGCGAATTATGTCTAGCTTACTCATCTTTTTGCTCCCTCCTAGTATAGGCATCACATGCACAAGGTTTAGTACATCCGCAACGTTGACAAGTTTCCTTACCGTTCGGGGTGTAGTTATCACATTGGCACGGTTTAGTGCAACCACAGTTTGTACACTCGCTCATTTTTCTGCTCCTATTGAGTGGTAAGATGGCGAACCTCAAAATCCTGATAGGGAGCAACCTGACTGTGCTCGTAACTTCTACCGATTGGGAACTCAATCAATAGCGTTCCGTCATCCCATATCTCAAATACCCGACCATGATGGTTTGTGGGTGCTCCCATACGCCTGAGCATGGCTAAATCCTCGTCTAATACTCTGACGGCATCCCCCACCTCGAATTGCTCACTCATCTTCCTTCTCCTGTTGGGCGGCGGCAATCGCCCGGCGCAAATCTTGGCGTGCAACACCCTCATAGCTTAGCGGATGCCCACGATCATCTTGACCCGCGATACCTGGCGGGAAACGCGTATCAACGAACTTCTGCGCTGCTCGACGTACTAGTTCCATCGCCTCCAGCCTGGCTTCGAGGGCGGCGATCTCGTGTTGGGCGGCGGTTCTAGTAGACTTCATATGCACACTCATAATCTACACACCCATGTTCCCGCTCCCATTTTGCGGCGCTACCCATCGCCCAGCACAATACAGCGAGAACTACCAAAAGCAAAACAGCCGGAAGGGCAACGGCAGTCCCAAAACCCTCTTGGCGGGCCGCGTCCTCCGGCCGGATTTGTCGCTTCACTTTCTCATCTCCTGCTCCTGTTGAGCGACGGCCCTTAGCCTATCACAGCTTCCATAATTTCGGCCGGCCCCCTACCGGCGAGATATTCAGTTGAACTTCTGGAGAGCCTGGCTTTCGATGTACTTCTCGATCGGCGTAGTGTCGAACGATGCCAAGATCCACAGGCGGCACGTATCCCATCCCACAAGCAACGGATCGGCTCGGCGTATAGGTGCGGACTGCTTCAAATCCCATTTACCAGCCTCGGCCACGACATAAAGCTGCTTGAAGTGTGGTTGGGTTTCTACGATCTGTTGCTTTACATCAGCCGGGATCAAACCCTCGAAGAAGGTTCGTAGTCTCGTGCTTTTGCGCTCCTCGCGAGCCATTTCCCTGAGCTTCAGGAATACATCATCGTAGGACTTGAGGATTGGTCTTGGAAGCTCTGGTGTGTGCGTCCGACGATATGACGTGCGCCAACCTCTTTCCGCGATGATCCCTATCTCAAAGTTAGCCGAGCCAATCGAGAACACAGCCAACCGTGGATAGCCCTTCGCGTTTCTCCACCTCAGGGCTTCCATAGGGAACTCTGGATACTCTGCATACTTCAGGCCACTCTTAGCCATCAACTGCTGGCGCAAGAGATCCTTCTCAATCGCGTCGAGCCGATGCTTGGATGACCGCTCAATCGGAAGAAGCAGTCGGCCCACCTCTCGGATTTGCTCCAAATCTTGGGCGATGGTCTCCAGATCGACCGGTGCGTCGCTCTTGGTCGTCCGCTTAACGGCAATCTCCAGCACCCGATTGATTGGATTACGGATTACTTCGGTCTCCATTTTGCCTCCTTTGCAATTGTGGCCGGATTGCCCTTACTCAGTTCTTCCTGTCTATACAGGGGGATTTGTCGATGGGACCCATTATGGAGGCCAAACAATTGTCTACCAGCTTACCATGCAACCGAGCAGAATGCAATAGGAATGCGTCGCGCCGCGAAGTCATTATCTGTCCAGAGGACCCAACAATAACACACACATACACACACCAAACTACCTACCCCATACAAATACACGAACACCGCCCCGCCCCGCCGCCCCGCCTTGCTGAACCGAAGGGTAACCTATGACCGCCGCCGCTCCGCCGCCGCCTTGCGCCTCGCCTTGCGAGGTTATGATAACTGTAATTATCACAAGCACAGCCGCGGCACGCGATCCGACCCGATCCGCGACGCGCATGACTCGCCCAACCTGGCATCCACTACGCTACTAGGACCACAGTACTATTGCATCGCCCTCCACCTGTGCTATGCTATCGTCAACCGATAAGCGAGTCTACCAATGTCACTCTTCCGCCGACTGCTAATCAAACTGCTGCGCCAAGAATTGAAACCGCCGAAGCTCTACCAGTATCAGAATATCCCCTTCGCCAGTATCACCATTACCGAACTACAGCTCAACGACCTCCGCCGGCGTCTCAACTCTGACCACCGCTAGATCACCCCACCCGCGTCGCTCGCTGAGAGACGCGGGAAGGGTTGACCTAACCCAACAGCGTACCTTTGCAACCCGCCGTCCCCAATGTAACAAACATGAGAGGGACATATAAGGGGCGCAGACCTCTCCGGCGGGATACCTTTACAACCTAACCGCCTAGACCCGCCGCCCCTCACGTCGGAGGATACAATCACCGTGACTATCCCAGTGATCCGCCCTCCCAGGTTCAGGTAATCGGCCGGACCTCGGCACCGAATGCGCAAGAGTACAAACCCTCTTGTTATGTATAAGAGTCTAGGACCGGCCGGACCCTAACCTAAGACAGCGAAGTACTGCGGTCTTGCGTGCTCCATGTGTCCGGCCGAA
>ERZ1292644.55-Hain-H14-01um-R2-55-length-68853-cov-8_pt1 | contig 68853 bp, 104 predicted proteins | sample MGYA00564402_ERZ1292644 | MGnify/ENA primary metagenome ERZ1292644 (study PRJEB36523, sample SAMEA6512644) | groundwater metagenome | collected 2019-01-09 | study: AquaDiva: Metagenomics assemblies of 32 groundwater samples
CCGGCCAGAATCATGACGCGCACATTGCCGTCAAGGCTGCTTTCTTGCAAGACCCTAATAATGGTGGCAATCAAGTAATGCAGCAAAAGTTACCTCTTATTACTGCCAACATTCAAGAACATATGGTTATGAAATATATCGAACAAATTCAAGGACTTGTCAAGATGATGGGAGCGACTACTGATGCTGCCGTTGCAGAGCAAGCTATGATTGAAGCCGCCCAACTTGTCTTGCAAAATGTTCAGCAGCAAGGGCAGCAAGGTAGTGTTGAGCAGCAACTTGTAGATGTCGAGCGTGAAAAAGTAGAAGCAAAGAAAGCCGCTGACGCTGCAACTATTGCAACAAAAAATCGTGAGATAGACTTAAAGACACAACAAACAGAGTTAGACGCGGCAAAGGAAGGTATTACACTTGCAGATAGTAAGACAGCTAAGAAGGCAGATCAGCAACTCGGCCTTACAAAAATCATAGCTGACTCCCTTACCAAGCTTGATGTAGCAGAAAAGAACTCAAAAAGTAAAAGGAATGCACCGTGAAATACCCGAACTTTATACCACCTTCTAAATTAGGTGTTGTTATTCATAGTGATGATGAGGAAACACTTAGTGTAGCTTTAATACATAGTTCGAGTATTGTTATTAATATACAAAGTGGGGAAATTTCTATGAATGATGGCGCCAAATTTGACAAATTTGTAACGCCTAATAATGTAAAGTTATACCCTTATGATTTAATTTCTTATATTGATGGTAGACCAAACTTAGAAAATCTAAAACCTTGGATACATGAGGTAAAAGATGCCTTGGAAAACTAAGGATGCAAAAGGGCATTCCAAGAGTGTAGACGCTAAAAAGTGGTCTCGCGTTGCAAATGCGATTCTAAAGAAGACCGGCAATGAAGGACAGGCAATTCGTGTTGCGAATACTGTCGCTAAAAAGAAAGGAGGGTAAAATGGGGAAGAAACTTCTTGCTTTTGACAAAGTAAAGCCATCGCAGTGGTCACAACCAGCAAAGAAGCAAATAATGCGTGGTGAGAAGCCATCCGCTCCTGTAAAGAAAGGGAAGTAACATTAAGGTTTTACTGAAACGTTTGCGGGATATACGCTACGTTCTTGAAGATGACATACTTCAAGGTCAGGCTTCTGACTTTGCCTCCTACTCTTACTTACGTGGAATGCGAGATGGGTACTTGAAATATGAAGAAGTGATACTACATTACATAAGAGAGCAACAGTTAGGAAGCGATGACGATGACGAGCCAACCGTACATGAGCAACGCGATACGAAATGATAAGTGGATTACTGACGCAAAGCAGTCAGACCCATTACCCCTGCCGATAATTCGTGGTTACTTTCTCTTAGCACGCCCTGTGCCTATTAGGACGGAAACAAAGGGTGGCATTCAACTTCCTGACCAATTCCTTGAAGATGCCCGCTATCTTACTACTGTCGGCCGTGTCCTTGTAGTTGGCGACCTTTGCTACCAAGACTTACAGCAATTTGGTGCGCCTGACTTTAACGGTGAACTTCATTTAGGAAAGCCGTGGTGTCGTGTTGGTGACTTCATCGTCTACGGGCGTTACAGTGGCGAGAAGTTTATCTATAAAGGTGTCCGCGTTCTCCTCTTGAAAGATAATGAAGTTCGTATGGTTATTCCTGATCCTAAAAACATTGACCCCGCATTTGAACTTATGCTGTAACATTATGAAAGAAATCATTGAACTTCACTCTGACTTTACTAAACTATCTTTGTTTGAGGCTATTCGGCATTTAGGTAACCCTGAATTAGACGAGTGTGTTGTTTATGTAAGTGAATATTACTATAAAGACATGCTTGCAATAGTTAAGGAGTGGCCTATGCATTCATACGTTATTTTGCCCAATGGCATTTTAAAGTCACAAGACTATTGGGCAGTAATGCACAAGACTTCACGTCATGTAGTAATTGGGAGTGGTACATAATGCCTTATCTACCATTAATTCCTACAGCAACACTGAAACCTTCTTTTACTTATCCAAATGATACAGGCGAAGTGTGAAGCTAGATGAAATAAAAGACGAAATTTGGAATTCGTCTCTAGCAACAATGCAAATTTGGGCTACTCGTTATGTTCCAAGTGAACTCCACATTTTTGAGATGGGTATGTATAAAGACTTGGTTGGTTACTTTGTGCGAAAGTACAGTATAGATTTAGAGAGTGTTTCTGACGAGAAAGAGTTAATTCAAGAAATTCTCTTGAATATGGAACAAGATTATAAATAATGTTTGAGAGAACAGCTTATTCTTGGTTGCAGAAGTATGCTCCAACTGGAGGTCTTTTACTCTCACTAAGTAATACACCTTTCTTTCTTACCAAAGATGAGCTAGGGTTTGACGCCAGCGTTGATAAACACTCAAAGGAAATTCTTGAAAAGTCCTTTTGGAATTTAGGGCCTATTTTTAGTCGAACAGAAATACTAAAGAAACTTGGTTTTACTACAACAATTATAAGTGATTTTCTTGTTGATGATGGTGACCGTATTGTAAACTCTAACTTACCTCTTGAATGGACCGCGTCGGACTTAGTAGATAAATTTGATGTTGTGCTTGATATGGGTGTCTCTGAAGCTTCTTTTAATATTGGGCAAGTATTTAAGAATGTCCTAACAGCATGTCGGCCAGGAGGTATTATTATTCATAGCCAAGTAATGAATGGCGTGAATTATGGATTCTGGGCTGTCTCACCCTCTGCGCCAATTGACTTTTATACAGAAAATAATTGTACAATTTTAGAGATGGGCACTCTTAGTGGAAATACATACCCACTTACTTACATACCTCTTTTAACTGATACATCTTCTCTAGCTAAAATTGTTAAACCACTAGCTCTTCTTAAGTATTCTTGTGTGTTACTTTATGTTGTACAAAAAGGGTATCAAACAAAGCATTCTAAATGGCCTATTTTTAATGGACACGCTAAACTCCAACGCACTAAAATTAAATTTGTAGAAGTAGACAAATGAGAATTTCTCTAGTTGCTTGTTCTCGTGGACGCCCATTTAAGTTGGTAGAAACACTACTAAGCTTAATGTCTACGATAAATCCTAATTTACCTGTGGAAGTTCTTATTAGAATTGACTTTGATGATCCTACTTACCTTTCTTACTGTGAACACATTCCCCTAGCTTGCCCTTTTGCTCGTCTTGTATGTGGGCCCCGCCTTGGCCCTGGTGGTGCTCGCGCTGGTAACGAAATTGTAATGAGTGCTAAAGGTGACCTCATACTCATCTTTGCAGATGATATAATCTTCTTTAATGGGTGGCATAATGAGCTGCTGCGTGTAGTTGAAGAGAAAAAAGATAAACTTGTCTTTTATACAGCAGATGGTTACAAAGATGAAAAAAGTGTTAGTCATCCTATTGTTCGCCGTAAGTGGTTAGACATCTTAGGTTTCTTTTTTCCACACGAGTTTTTCGCATTGTATGCTGATACGTGGATTGAAGATGTTGCCCGGCGCGCCAATGTATTACATTACATTCCTACAATACTAATAAAGCATAATAAACTTTCTACTTTTGATAGCACTATGATTGATGCACGATTGGGTAAGGGTATTAAAAAGAGTAAATTAATATATGATTCATTGGCCGCCCAACGCGATTTATGTGTAGAAAAGATAAAGGAAGCAATGAATGTTTAAGAACCTTTTTAATCGTCTTCTAGGATGGGTTGATCCAACTCACTATACAGACAAATACATTGATAAGTGTTGGCTTTGTAGCACTAAGACACGTTGCTACTTGAAGCTATGTGTTGATCGTGGTTACTGTGAAGTTCACGTGCATTCTTGTATGGAAGGTTCTTCATGAAGTATAAGCTAGGTAATAGTAAATATTGATGTAACCCAATGTGGTTTTGTGAGGACGCGGCGGGAGAATATTACTAGCCCACTTCTCGCGCCTGTGTTCTTCTGCCATTCTACCATACTTGCCCCCGTAGTTAGTACATCATCAACAAGAAGAATACCTCCCTCTTCACGAGTATACTTTGCCATCTCCTTAGCAAAGCGTAAGCCCCTTTGTGGAATGCCAATAACTTCACTAAACAAAGGAACTTTCTGACTTCCTATAAGAGCAAGGCATTTTAAATCATCATCACCAAGGGCGTCAACATCAATTTTCCAGTCAAGAGGTACACCAGAGTGTGAGATGAAATCACCAAGTTGAAATAAATTACTCACAAGTTTTCCTTCCATGCTCATCAACACGACACGCCTTACTTGCCTCCTCCTTTAGTGTGCTAATAATGCCTTGCCTTTTTCCAGCCCTTCTAAAAGTACTTACGCTCTTGGCACCCCCTTCCCATGCCTTCATGTAAATATTCTCAAACTCCTCGAATGTAACATCAGGCCCAACATTACACGTCTTAGAGATTGCACTGTCTATGTGAGGTTGTGCTACTAGTAAGATACTAAGATGTTCGTCTACCGTGCACTTCTCTGCTATCTTTGGCATTGTGCCGAGTACTCTAACTCCATAATCCTTGACAGTTTCTGTAATCTTTCCTTGCAGAGTAAAAATGTCACGGTTATATATTGTAGCAAAAACTGGTTCAATGCCAGAAGAGACATTATCTGCACACAAAGAGATAGTTCCGGTAGGTGCGATAGAAGTTAGGTGGCTATTACGCACACCATAACGCCAAATGTCTCGTCTTAGTTCAACTGGTAGCGCTTCCTGTATGAAATTAGAGCGTATATACTTCTCTCTATTAAAAGAGGGAAATGCCCCTTTATGTTGTGCACGTTCAACGCTAGATGCGTATGCTTCTTCCTTTAACGTAATTAATATTTCTTTTGTTACTTTAAGGAACTCTGGTGAAGCATAAGGGTGCCCAAGTGCTTCTATGGTATTAGCAAGTCCTGTGATGCCAAGGCCCATTCTCCTATCACTTTTATGCATACTTTCTTGTTCAGGAAGTGGGTATATAGTATTATCTATAACGTTGTCCATTGCGGGATGTACAACATAAATGTCTTCTCTAAACTTAGAAAAGTTGAAATGGTATGAGCCGTCTTGCCAATAAAGATACTTTACTAAGTTGAAGCTACCTAGGAGGCAGGCACCATAAGGGGGCAGCATCTGCTCGCTACAAGGGTTGGACGCGGCTATTTGGTGGTGATAGTATAAGTTATTCATTGCATTAACATGGTCGATGAAGATCACCCCCGGCTCGGCGTAGTCCCACGTGCTACGCATTATCTTATCCCACAAATAGCGTGCCTTTACTGTCTTGTATACTTTTCCGCCCCACCTCAAGTCAAAGTTGAGGTCATTCTTTACAGCATTCATAAACTCATCAGTGCAAGTAACACTAATATTAAAGCCAGTAAGCATATGTGAGTTATTCTTAGCTTCAATGAATTCTTCTACATCAGGGTGGTCTACTCGCAAACAGGACATTTGGGCCCCTCTACGATGTCCTGCCGAGCATATAGCAAGACAATTTGCACTGAAAATATGCATAAAACTTACAGGGCCAGAAGAGTGTGATCCAAGGGAGGCAATAGGGGAGCCTTTAGGGCGAAGACTAGAGTTATGAGATAAGAATCCATTTGCAATTAGAGTTTTAGTTGAAGTTTCAGTTGCCCAGACCTCTTTCTCTCCAAGAAACTCTACTTTTTCAACTATTGCCGGCTTGTTAGTTTTACCACAGAGCTTTTTTTCCTCCCATAATCTATTTAAAATTTCTCCTTCATTTTGGGCAATTCCAATATATCCACCTTTTCTTGTTGGGACTTCCGGCTTACAATGAAATCCTTCTCCATCGTAAATACCGGACATCCAACCTCCCTCATAGGATACATCTTGTTCCCAAGGTTCAATAGTAAAGGCAACTCTATCACTAGGAACTATCTCTGCGGCTGTAACCCATTTATTACACTTTCCTTTTTTCTTCCAAGGAAAATCTTTTTGTTGTCTAACTACAAACAAGTGTTTATCACTACACTCAATTGAACCATGGTTCGTGTAAATTTTGTAAACAGGTTGTGTAAGACTTTTATTAGATATTACTTTAGCTCTAGAAAAAATGGCCCTATGTAAATCAAGTTCTTCAGGAAAACCTACAATTTCATCCCCTTCTTTTAATGTTTCTACATTAACCCAATCCATTGAAGCTTTTAGAATTTTAGTCCCAGGAGCTAGACAAAAATCATACCCCATTCCTCCCCCCATACGCATAGTACGCCCACCCTCAAGAAGAGCTTGCATAATACCTTCATAAGAGTCTTCAATTGTGCGGCTTACATAACAATTTAGTGCGGTAACTTGGCGGGGGCTGCCAATAGCATTCTGAATGCGCCCAGCAGGAAGGAAGCGCATCTCTAAAAGAATTTCAAGCAACTTTTTGTAATGTATAGGGTTGTCTGCCAACGTCTTCGCAATGCGTTCCATTGCTTGCTCGAAGCTTTCGCCATCAAGGCGGTACTTTTGCTGGTGCAGCTCTTTAGAAATTGGCAGTGTTGGTCCCATTTTAACCTCACAGAAAAAGAGAGTCCCTAATACACATAGAATAATAAGGACTCTAATGAATAGTTAATCTAGTAATTCGTTTAACTTGTTTATAACACTGTGGGCTTTTCTATTTACTTCGTTAAGGTGGTTAGTATCGAACCAAAGTTCAGATGTCTTTATGCGACTTTCCTCTATCTGCCTTTCATTTGTACTAATAAGGTGTCCAAGGCGCGCTCTTATTTCTGTAAGTGTAGAGAGAATATTTTCAAGGCTATCATCAAATACGCTATACAATCTCTTCCTCTTCTACATCTTCCCAGTCAACAACAAATGACATAACACGGGCGTGAATGGGGTCTACGATGCTAATCTTTACTGTGCTATCGTCAGAGTGTGCCCAGTCGAAGAAAACTTTGGCGTAAGTAAAGGCATTGGTGTCCATCTTTGGCTCCTTTTTGCTGAGTTCGTTGTCAGTATATGGGAGCAAGCGTACTAAAGTCAAGCCCTTGCATTGTGCCTCTAAAGTGTGTTAAAGTGCATTTACAGCAACTTGGAGGTTTTACAATGTCCGACGAAAAAGAGGTGATTCTCCAAGAGGAGGATTCCGAAGAGAACGTAGAGGTAGTAGAAGAGGAACAAAAAGATAAGAAACCAACGCGCAGCGACCGCTTAAAGAGGCAGCGCGATCAATATAAAGAAGTAGCGGAACGTTTAGAAGGTGAGTTAACTAGTATTAGAGTGCGTCTTGATGAGCAGGATAAGGAGCGAAAAGAAGCAAAGCTAACTCAAATTGATGTTATAGAAGAGCAGCTTAATACGAAATTAGAGCAGGCAAATAAAGAGTTAGCAGAGGCTTTTGATAGTAGCAACAAAGATACTTTTATTAAGGCGCAGCGTACAGTAACTCAAGCAGAAATTCAGTTAGCGGATGTAAAGCGGGCAAAGGAGTGGCAAAAGCAACGTGAGACGCAGCAGCAGCCTAGGCAGCAGCCTCAACGGCAAGGGCGGCCTAATCCTGTAGCTGAAGACTGGTTGCAAAGGAACTCATGGATAAGAAGCGATGGTGCTCTTCGTGGTTATGTGCTCGGTTTAGACCAGCAACTGGTAAATGAAGGTTCTGACCCATTTAGTGAAGATCATTATGAGGAGTTAGATAAGAAGATACATGCTGCATTTCCTGACCGTTTCAAGAGTCGTGTTGCTGAAGTGCCTCCCGTGGGCGGCGTGCGCCTTGGCGGTAGAGTTACAACGAGACGCTACTCAGACGAGGAGCTAACAGGAATGCGCCGGATGGGTATAGAAAAAGACGTATGGGATCAAGCTGTCACCGCAGCGGAGAATAAAACTGCCAGCGGTTATGGTGATATCCCAATTATAAGGAAGAAGTAGATGCGTACTCATAGAAGTAATAAAGAGCGTGATACTAGGATGGTGGCGCTGGTAGTGCATAACGATAATGATGTACCACCCGCGCCCGAAGGTTATGTTTACCGTTGGATTCGTACACGGATTCTAGGAATGGAAGATACCAAGAACATTGGTAGGCGTTTTGGCCAGCAAAAGTGGGAGCCTGTTAAGAGTGATGAAGTGCCAGATAGCTGGCGGCTCGACGTAGCTTCTGATGGTCGTTTTCAAGGTTGTGTACAGAACGGGGACCGTATTCTCGGCAAGAATTTGCTGACGAATGTTCTTGCAATTAGACAAGCGCAAGAACGTCGTTCAAACTTACTTGAACAGGGGATTAGGAGTCGTTTGCGCACTTCTGCCACAGATAAAATGCCCTTTATTGAGGATGAAGACTTTGAAACAGAAAGTCCCTCTAGAGGGCGTCGTGTTAATCTTGAAGATTAAGGAGGATTAAATGACAGCTTCAGCAGCTCCTTTTGGTCTTGAGAGGGCACGTCGGGTTGGTAGCCAATCGAACTCCACCGGCCTTTCTCACTACCGTATAGGCAACGGCCTAGCCACTAACCTCTTCTACGGAGACCCCGTGATGTTTAGTGGTGGCAATGATGGTACTATTGTGCTGGCGTCTACCAGTGCGGCCCTTCCCCTTGGCGTCTTTTATGGCGCTATTTGGCAAGACCCCAATCTTGATGGGCAGCCAAGATGGACCCCTTACTGGCCTGCAAGCACTTCTTCGGCGGACTCTACTCCTTGGGGTATGGTATGTGATGATCCTTTTCAGACATATTACATTCAAGGTGATGCATCTGTCTCTATTGGTGACATCCAAGCCTTTGAGTTTGATACTAGCATCTCTGCTGGTAGCACTGTAAATGGGCGTTCTCGGACTTCTCTTAATGCGGGCAGCCGTGCTGCTTCTGTAACAAAGAAGCTTCGCGTCGTTGGCCTTAAGGACATTCCGGGTAACGTTTTTGGTGATGCTTTCACTATCGTTGAAGTTCGCTTCTCGCGGCACGTGTTCGCAACACCTGTCTCGGCTGCTTAATAGGGAGGATTGACACATGGCAATGAATCGTTCTAACTTTAGCCGTCAGTACGTCCCTGGCATCAACGCTATTGTCGGCTTAGAGTATGGTTTGGTAGAGCAGGAGCACCTTCTTCTCTTTGAGATGGAGAAGACGGAGAAGGCTTTTGATGAGGAAATCCTCATGAGCGGCTTTGGTACGGCACCTGCTAAGACGGAAGGTAGCGCTATCACTTATGACACTGCTCAACAGTCATATGTGTCGCGGTACAATTCGGCAACTGTTGCCCTTGGCTTTGCTATTACGGAAGAGGCCATGGAAGACAATCTTTACGATACTATTCCGAAGCTGCGCGCCAAGGAGTTAGGTCGTGCAATGGGTAACACGGAGCAAACTCGTGCGGCTAACATCTTTAACAACGGCTTTAGCACTGATTTCCTTGGTGGAGACCGGGCGGCACTCTTTAGTGCATCTCACCCCACTGTTGGAGATGGTAACCAAAGCAATACTGCCAGCACGGACATTAGCGAGACACAGCTAGAGACAGAGATCATTAACGTTACTCTTATCGAGAATGACCGAGGCATTCTTATTAATGCTATGCCGGAGCTCCTTCTCGTACCTCCACAAAACGCTTTTAATGCGGAGCGTCTCTTGCATTCTCCTGGTCAGGCAAACACGGCGAACAATGCTATTAATGCTCTTGCTTCTATGGGGTACTTCCCCAAGGGGTGGGTTATTAATAGGCGCCTGACTGACACGGATGCTTGGTTCATTAAGACAAATGTTCCAAATAGCACAAAGTGTTTTGTTCGTACTCCGTTGCAGTTCAAGGTTGAAGGTGACTTTGATACTGGTAATATGCGGTACAAAGTGCGGCAGCGGTACATCCACAGTTGGACTGACTGGCGCGGTTGGCGTGGTTCGCAAGGTGCTTAATGAGAGAGGGGCTTCGGCCCCTCCTTCTAAGGAGGTAAAATATGACTAATTTTACTCGCAGTCAAGCAGCCTTCCTCATCGCTAATGATGCGGCTGCTGTTGATGCTGCCACCAGCACGGACCTTGTAGTTGGCACGGATGGTAGTACTTCTATTGGAGGTGCTGCTCGCCTGAATTCTACACTTGATGTTACTGGTGCAGTTTCTCTTAATTCTACCCTTGTTGTAGAAGGCGTTGCTTCTGTAACAGGTGCTGTTCGTCTAGGTTCTACCCTTGACGTCACAGGTGCTACTTCTCTTAACTCTACACTAGCAATTGAAGGAGCTACTTCACTTGCATCTACTCTTGTAGTTACCGGAGCTGCTACCTTTGGTGGGCTTGTGTCTACTTCTGTTGGTCTTAATGTTGGAACAGCAGCTTCTATAGGAACTACATTAGTAGTTACCGGAGCTGCGGCTTTTAGTGGAGCCGTTTCTGTTGCTGGAATTCTACAGTGCGTTTCTACTCTTCAGTTTACAGTGAGTGCTAATGTTTCTGCTATTACTCCAGCAGCTACGAATACTAGCCATAAGATTAGGTTCTTAGGGCCGGGCGGGGAAGTCCTCTACTTCCTTGCAACTTCTGTCGCAGGCTAAAAGATGGGCTTTTCTAGTGTAAAGACGGTTACTGTTTCTGCAACTGCGTCGGCGGTGTCATATAGATGCCGCCTACGCGGGGTTATTGTTAATAACTACTCGGCTGCTGTACGTGTCTTCACTGTCCGTGATGGTTCTCCTACAGCTGCTACGCTTCTTACTTTTAGTGTGCCAGCAGCTTCTAACTATCAAGCGGATAATTTTCCAGGGGCTGGTATCTTGGCAGTTTCTGGATTATGGGCCGATCCAGGTGCGGGTGCTGCCGCTAGTGTTGAGGCTACCCTCTTTTATGAATAAAAATAGTAAGAAGGCACGTGATAGGCGCGTCGCCCGTAAGGCAAGAGAGAAGTTAAGAGAGGCGACTTTTAAAGGCGAGCCACGCATAAAGAAGAAGTGAGGGTAATATGGCTGTTTCTGGCACTACCTCCTTCGCTCTTACACTTGACGAGGCCCTCGAGGAAATCTATAGTCGTATTGGTGGTGAGCCTGTTCTTGGCGGCGAAGCGCGTGACTTCCTTCGCACCATTAATCTTTTAATGGCTGACTTGCAAACGCGCGGCCTCCTCCTTTTCACCTTGGAACAGCAGTCAGCGGCGCTCACTACAGCGCTTGCTACAGTTTCTCTTTCTAGTGATACGTGGGACATTAATAGTCTTTATGTTCGGCGCACCTCTGTTGATACTCCTATGACACGTATCTCTCATGAAGAGTTTGCAAATATTAATGATAAGTTTAACCAAGGCCGCCCACAGTTATACTACCTAGATAGACAGCGTGATGTACCTACCTTGTGGGTTTGGCCTCGAAGTGAGAACGCAACTGACACGCTACGTTACTATAAAATACGTTTTATTCAAGATGCTGGGCGCCTTGCTAACGATCCTGACTTGCCACGTCGTTACTGGCCAGCACTTGTAGCTGGTCTTACATACTTTTGTGCCCTGCGTCGTGGTCTCTCTTTCCCTATTGATCGCCTTAATATGTTGAAGATGGAGTATGAGGAGGTGGTGCAGAGAGCACTTGATGCTGACTCTGAGAGTGGCTCTCTCTTTGTGGTGCCTCTTATTAGGACTAATTAAAATGACTATCTTTTCTACTGGCAAGAATGCTTATGCAGAGTGTATGCGTTGTGGCTTCTTATGTAAGTACAATGACTTAATAGAAGAGCAGAAAGGATTATGGGTCTGTCCTACTTGTAATGATGGCATCTTTAACAGGAAGGATCACCCGCTAAATATGCCGACTGTATGGCGCCTTGATCCTGAAGGTTTAGCACATCGACATTATGCAGGAGAAGTTTTTGTTAGTGCTAGTGCGGCCGTGTGGGTTCCTACCTCTTCGACGCCTGATGGTGTATAATGCCTTGGGCACCTCTTACGCCGACATCTGTTACGCCAACGTGGGATGGTGCACAGCAGAGCCTTTATGGTAATATGCATTACGGTTTGGGAGGTTTTGGGCAAGGGCCTTATGGTGGTGGCGTTGGATGGGTTCTCCTCGTAGAAACGTCTGTTAATGAAACTTGGGCAGTGGTGGTGACATAATGGATTATAATAATTTAGCATCAATGGTTCAAAGTCACGCTGAGAATGATGCCTCTGAATTTACAGGGGAAATTAATAACTTCGTTGATAGAGCTGAGTCACGTCTTACGCGTGAGCTTGACTCATATATAACTACTCTTTATGCTACAACTACCCTTACGGCGGCCGATCCCTTTTTGACCCTACCTACAAGTTGCCTCTTCGTGAGAAATCTTAATATGCAGGACGGCGGCCTTCGCTCCTCTCTTTACTTAAAGACAGATGAATTTATTAATGAATATTGGCCTGCAAGAACAAGCACTGGTACACCAAAGTACTATGCCAAGTGGGGCATAAATACTCTTATCCTGGCGCCTGCTCCTACAAGTACAAATGTAGTAGAAATATCTTATGTTGCGAGGCCAACTGTTCTTTCTTCTGCTGCTGTCTGCAATGCCTTTAGTGCATATTGTGCAAATGCATTATTTTATGCTACAATGGTGGAAGCGTGTCTCTTTATGAAGAATTCTCAAAAAGCCATTGAGTGGGATGTTTTGACTCAGAAGGAAATTGGTGCATTAAATAATGAAGGGCGGCGTAATAGGCGTGATGACTTGAGGGTGCCAGGTTCGCCCGCAGGCGGTGATAATACTGTAACTGGTGGTGTTTAGAGGAGATAAGAGATGCCGAGTACTTATACGACACGCGCCAGGCTTGAAAAGCAGGCAACAGGCGAGAATAGTAACACGTGGGGGTCGCGCCTAAATACTAATGTTTTTGACCTTGTTGACGAGGCGCTTAGTGGTTACGTTACTATTCCTGTCTCCTCTGTTCAAGTTACACTTACGGCCGCTGACGCTTCGACGGATGAAGCGAGGCAACACTCTCTTGAAATAGCCGGCACTCTTACAGCCAATGTTAGTGTTATCACTGCCAGTGTTGAACGTTCTTGGTGGGTAAGAAATGCTACTAGTGGTGCTTTTGCTGTAACTTTTGGTCCTTTAGGAGCTGCTGGTGTTACTCTTCCTCAAGGAAGGCATACACTTGTTGTGTGTGATGGTGCTGTCACGCGTGGACTTCCTGACAGTGCCCCTGGCGTCTTTGATGTTACGGGGGCTACGTCTCTTAATAGTACATTAGCCGTGGAGGGAGCTACTTCTCTTGCTTCTACGCTTACTGTTAATGGGGCTGTTTCTACTAATTCCACCTTGCAAACTACCGGGGCTATAGGTACTGCTGGTGCTACTTCTGTTGGCACGACTTTAGATGTAACAGGGGCCACCTCTCTTAATAGTACCTTAAATGTTGAAGGGGCAACTTCTCTTGCTTCCACTCTTGTAGCAACTGGCGCCGCCACGTTTAGTGGTGCTGTATCAACTAATTCAACACTTCAGACTACTGGTGCTGCCGGTTTTGCAGGAGCAGTTTCTATTGGTACAACCCTTGACGTAACGGGAGCTACGTCCTTAAATAGTACTCTTAATGTTGAGGGCGCTACTTCTCTTGTATCTACATTGACTGTTACTGGGGCTGTCTTACTTGCTGCTGCTCTTTCAGTTACAGGGGCTGTTTCACTTGCATCTACTCTTGCAGTAGGTGGTGCCCTTGATGTCACTGGTGCTACTTCCCTTAATAGTACATTAGCTGTGGAGGGTGCGGCATCTTGTGCATCTACTCTTGTAGTTACAGGAGCGGCTACATTTAGTGGTGCAGTCTCCACTAACTCTACATTTCAGACCACTGGGGCTTTTGGAACAGCAGCCGCAGCCTCTATTGGGACAACTTTGGATGTTACTGGAGCTACCTCCTTAAACAGCACACTTGTAGTAGAAGGGGCAGCTACTTTCCTAGCAGCCGCAAGTGTAGCGGGAGCATTTACTTCTCCTGGCATTGATGATGATGCGGACACCGAAGTTATCCAGATTACGGCGGCTGAACTTGTTGGCATTAATAATGCCACACCTCGCGCCACCTTGGATGTTTTGTCTACGGGTGAAGCAGCCAATACTGCTGGCGATGGGGTTTACGATGGGCTGATAACTGGTCCAAGCCGTAATATGACTACCGCTTTCGGTCAGCTTCAAGTTCAAAGCAATAACGCCCTTGCCGCCGACTTGGGTGGTTCTATCTCGTTTGGCGCCAGAAACACTACAGCTTCTACAGTCGGAGTTGCCCTCGCTGGCATTGCTGGCCGTAAATCAAATGCTACCAGTGCCAACAACGACGGTTATCTCACGCTCCACACCCGCACCGACGGGACAGGTATGGCCGAGCGAATGCGGATCGACGCCAGCGGCGTGTTGCTGTTGGCCAAGACAGCGGCGGGAGTTGCGACGGTTGGATTTGAATGTACAGCAGGAGGTGTAGGAGCCTTTACGACCGGCTCGGCTGTACCACTCACGGTTAATCGGAGAACGGATGATGGTAACCTCATAGAATTAGCACAGGCTGATGCTCTAGAAGGGGCAATCTCCGTTTCGGGTACAACGGTGACGTATGGCACGTTCTGTGGTGCCCACCTCTCGCAACTGCAAGGTGGGGGGCACCCTGAGTTACTTCGTGGTACGGTGGTTTCGAGCGTCGATGAGATGTGTGAATGGATTGCGGACGAGTGGACCGACATCAATGGTGTTAATCATCATGTTTTGTACAACGGGCCACTTGTAGTAGGTACGACCTATACAGTCATAGAGACGCAGGAAGATGGGACTCGTGTTAAAACAGCTACCATTACACACCGGATCGTCCGCGAAGGTAATGACCAACTCCCGAAGTTTAAGGTCAGCAATTTACCTGCCGACCCGGCTATTTATGGTGTCTTTGACAAGTGGGATAAAGACGGCGATGCCCAAATCCACGCGCTCGGCGCCACTACTATAAGGGTTCTTGGGCTAGTGCATGTTGGTGATCTCCTGGAGAGTGCCGGCGATGGTACGGCGCGGGTGCAAGTTGATAATGTAATCCGTGCCACGACCATTGGCAAAGTGACAAGCGCAATTACAGCTGAAACCTACGCGGATGGTAGTCGGCGCGTGCCGTGCGTTCTTTACTGCGGCTAGGTTTGTAAATGAATGTCGAATACCGATGGAAAGCTTATAGAAATAGAGTTTCAGCCAGGGCTTCATCGGCAAGGAACACCTTATGCTGAGAAGAGAAGCTGGGTTGATTGCGATAGAGTACGCTGGCGTCAGGGCAGACCAGAGGCTATGCGAGGGCGTACTCGCCTAACAACTGCCTCTTTTATTGGCACCTCTCGTGCTATTCTTCCTTGGATTCAAAACAATGGTGAAGATGACCTCGCTTTAGGGACTGAGGCAAAACTTTATGTTGTTCAAGGTGGGGCATTATACGATGTGACACCCACACGCACTAGTGTAAGTGTTAGTGGAGCGCTTAACACAACTTCCGGGGCTACAAGTGTTATCTGCTCTTCAGCTGCTCATGGCCTCACCACAGGTGACTATGTAGTATTTACGTCACAAACTGTTACCGTGGGTGGGAACATCTACTTAACAGGTACACAATATCCTGTCTCTGTTGTTGACGCTGACTCTTTCCTTTTTGTAGCTAGTGTTACGGCAGCAGCTACTAGTGTCAACGCTGGCAACGTTAATATGGATTTCCTTCTCCCTACGGGAACTTCAATAAATATTGGAGGTTTAGGTTATGGTGCTGGTAATTATAATTCCGGTACATATAACACACCACGTACTGGTGTTACCCTTTTTATGCGCCGTTGGGCCTTTGATACGTGGGGTGAAGACCTCTTAGCAAATCCTACAGGTGGTCGTATCTATACTTGGAATGCCTCTATTGGTACTTCTACGCGCGCGACTATTATTGCACCTGCTGTTTCCTTATGTGACTTCATCGTAGTTTCACCAGAGGCCCGCCACCTTGTGATGTTTGGGTGTAATGATACTGCGGGTGTTTATCAAGGTGGGCTTATACGATGGAGCTCCTCAGAAAATTATGCTGATATTGTAGCAAGTGCTGGTAATACGGCAGGCTCCCTCTTTGTGACAGGCTCTTCTAGGATGATTGGTGCTCTTAGGGGAAAAGGTACTATTGTCTTTTGGACAGATAATGGTGTGCACTCATTACAGTATAGAGCGCCTCCTATTGTCTTTTCTAGTTTTAAGTTAGGTGATGGGTGTGGGCTTATAGGCCCTCACGCAGCGATTGAAAGTGAAGGCACTATCTATTGGATGGCTCATGATAACTTCTATGTTTATGATGGTCGTGTGTCAATTATGGACTGTCCATTACAACGTGATATCTTTAATGATTTGAACATTGTTCAAAAAGAGAAGGTATATGCTGGGACAAATGATGAATTTGGTGAAATCATTTGGCTTTACCCAGCTGCAAGTGCCAGCGAGTGTACACGTTATGTTATCTTTAATAAACTTGACAAGACATGGTATTGGGGCAGCACCAGTGCGACAACATGGGTAGATAGTAACTATCATGATAGCGTTCTTACTGGCCTAACGGACGGTTATGTCTACTATGAAGATCAACCTAGTGTATATACGGATGATGGGGCGGCTTATGAAAGTTATGTAAGTTCTGGTGCTTTTACCTTAGCTGATGGCGATGAAGTACTTTTTATTGATAAAATTGTGCCCGACTTTGTGTTTATTAATGATGGTGTTGTTGATCTACAGTTAACCACTAGAAAGTACCTTACTGATAGTGCTACAATAAAAGGGCCATTTCGTGTTAGTGCGGGTACACGGCGTGTAAGTATGCGTGCTCGTGGAATGCATCACACTTTTAGGGCTGCGTCGTCTACGTTAAATTCTGGTTGGCGAATGGGAAAGTTGCGTTTTAATGTTTTTCTTGATGGGAAGCGGTAATGCTCTTTCGTTATCCTGATCCGCCAGCGAGCGCATCGGAGGACATAAAAGCAGCATGGAGCGAGCTTATACGTCTCTTAGAGTTGCGTGATTCCTTAACTTTTAGTGGGCCAGCAAATCCTACCTCGTCACTTTATACTATTACAAATGTTAGTGCTAATAGGGCGTTTGATGTTTCAGCTGGGCAAGTTAATACTTCTGTAGTTGCGAACGCTTTAGGCACTCTTTTATACGACTTGAATACGAAGGGATACCTTGCATAATGGCGCTAAACGACCTCTTCAAGAGAAACTTTGCTGGGCCTCCTCAAGGATTTTCCCCTTACACTTATGGGCAGCAAGGTGGCGAATTCAACTTTTATAATAGGCCCACTCAAACAGAAGTTCCTCCTGGTCCTGGCCCCATTTCTAGTGCTCCTCCTGCCCCTTCAGAAGGTAGCACACCTTCTACTAACAATTTGCACCAAGGTGATCTTGATACTTCTGCTCCTGGCGCTGGCGCTGCTCCTAATTTTGGTGATATGACTCTTGACGAGTATATGCAATACATGACTGGCAGTACACTACAAGCAAGAAGGGGTACTTCTTCTTCTTTTAGAATGCCTACTCCTCGTGATCGCCTTGGTTCTATTCTTGGTCTTCTTGCAAATGCTATTCTTCCAGGGTTAGGTTACTATAGTACTGCTGCAAATGCATTTAATACTAATGCAAACAGAAATTTGCTTAATGAAATGGGTTATCCCTTAAGTGTGGGCCAACTAGCAGGTGGCACCCTCGGAACAAATGCCTATGGGAGCGAGAACATTTCTGAAGTACTGAATGCATACATGAACACGCCAGAAGGGCGTAACTTAATGAATCAGAATTATGCTGGCGTTCAAGCAGAGGCAGACAGGTATGATACGCAGTACCCCTATAAGACAGAAGATGTGGGGCCTCCTCTTCCTACGCTTCCTATAGAAAGTGAAGTATTAGCACCTCCTTCTCAAGAACAGTTTACTCAGGGTCAGTTACCCCCTCTTCAAAGACTTGCTAACGCCTTTGAGCCTTCCTACAGTGCACCTCCTGTTTATGAGTTTAATCCTGGTAGGTATGGTGCTCCTATTGAACCTATCGCTCCTGAAATGGCTCCGACTGATTATTATGGTCCTATAGAAAGTGAAGTATTAGCACCTCCTTCTCAAGAATTTCCACTAGAGAATGCTAATTTATTACAAGACTACCTAGATACATTTTCGACAGGTATTGAATACGCCGATTCAGGGTATCCTGCTTATGGAGAAGGTACACCACAAGAAGATCAAGCCTCGTATTATGATGAATATGATTCAGGGTATAAACATGGTGGTTTAATACGCCATTTTGAACATGGTGGTGCTGTTAGTGAGGAAGAGGATTTAGAGGACTTAGAGGAGCGTACAGAAAAAGGTCTTACTGCTAAACCAGGACTGAATCAGCTTCTTGACTATTGGACACCAAAGATTGGAGAATTTAGTGTTCTTGCTCCCTATCGTGCAAAAGCATATAGGGAAGCTGAGAAAAAGCGGGCAAGTGGGAAAAACTTAACAAAGGATGATTTGTATTATCTTAATAATTATATGGAGTTTGGTGGAAAAATTATCCATAATCCTAGTGCAGCTATGAGAGAAGACCTTTATTATAAAAGGTATCAAAGCACACCTGAGCAGGATGCATGGAAGTATTTTGATGCAACACGTAAAATGCCACGCATGAGCCGTTTTGATAGGGAGCTAGATGATGACCCAACCCTTTATAATGATGAACTTGAAGCTGAAGAAATAGGGAGAGAGTTTTATGGTTATCCGCCAGAGGGTATGGCTGAGGGCGGTCTTCTTAATGGTCCTGGTAGTGGTAAGGATGATCTAATACCAGCTACAATTAATGGTCAAGAAGAGGCACGCCTTTCTGATGGCGAATTTGTCCTGCCTGCTGATGTAGTGTCAAAACTTGGTGATGGTAGTACTAAAGCAGGGGCATCACAACTTTATAAGCTTATTGAAATGATTCGTCAAAAGGATGCACAAACTTCTGGCCTTGCTTCTCTAACAAGGCAGTACCAGCAGCCTCAACGTCCAATACCGTCTAATTTTATGCCGAGTAGGATGCCTATGCTACCAAAAGAAAGAAGCGCCGAGAACCCATTTCTTAAAACATTCTTGGCAATGTATAGGAGTAGAAACTAATGGCTGGACTATTTGATTGGCTCTTTGCTAGTAATCCTGACACGGATAACCCTGTTATTACTCAGCAGCAGCAGCAAGTGCCGCCAGAGTTACAACGCCTCTTTGCTAGTGCAGAGGGTGCCGCAGGCCAGCCATACCAGCCATATCCTACAGATGTGCCACGTATTGCTTCTTTAACGCCGGACCAACTAGCTGCACATGAGCAAGTGCGTTCTTCTCAAGGTAACTATCAAGGTGCTTTAGGAGGGGCACAAGCAGGGTTAGGTAATATTCTAGGGCAAGCTCAAGCACCAATTACCTCTCGTAGTATTACTGATGACAGCCGCCTTTCACAGTATATGTCACCTTATATGCAAAACGTTATTGATATTGCAAAGAGGGAAGCAAGAAGGGATGCTGACATAAGAAGGGCACAAATAGGGGGGCAGTTCGCAACTGCTGGTGCCTTTGGGGGCAGCCGCCAAGGCATTCTTGAAAGTGAATTAGATAGAAACTTGGGGCAGAATCTTAGTGACATTCAAGTTAGAGGTTCACAAGATGCGTACACGCAAGCATTAAATCAATTTAACACTGAGGAGCAAAGTCGGCTTGCAGGTGCGCAAGTAGGTACTGGGCGACTTAATGTTGGTCTTGGAGCAGGGCAAGCAATGGGCCAACTTGGAGAACTAATTCAGCGTCTTGGACTTACTGGGTCGTCAGCTTTGGAGAATATAGGACAAACACAACAGCAACAAGGGCAACGCTCTCTCGACCTCCTAAAAGGTGATTTTGAAAGGCAACGCGATTATCCACAAAGTCAACTTACTTGGCTATCAAATATCTTTCGTGGTCTACCTCAAAACCAGACAACTACTACTACTGCTCCTTCCCAGCCACAAAGTGTAGCCTCTCAAATAGGGGGACTTGGCCTCGCTGGCCTTGGTATTTGGAATAACATTGGCAAAGCGCATGGCGGCCTTATTGGGAAACGGTTTGCTCAAGGGGGACCAGTAAGAAAGTTTGCTGATGGCGGCCTGAGTACACTCTTGCAAAGGGTGATGCAACCCGTAGAGGGAATGTATCCAAAAGATAGTAAGCCTTCATTTTTTGAACAGCTTGATAATCCAATGATGGCTATGGCAGCGCGACTCTTGCAAGCGCCACGAGGGCAAAGTCTTGCGCAGAATATTGGTGGTGGACTTGAAAGTGCGTTAGGGAAGGTGCAAGAGCAGAAGAAATTTGTGCAGGCAAGACAGCAGCAAGAAATGCAAAACGCTCTTGTGAAGGCGGAAACTGAGAAGAGTCAAGCACAAACTGCTACAGAAAGAGATACTTTAGCAGCTAAGATTGATAACTTGGTGTCTTCTGGTAAACTTAACAAGGCTAATGCAGAAGTGCTTCGTCTTCAAGCACTACATGAACCAGATAAGGCTAAAGCTTTGCTTGATAAAACCTATGCTGAGATGAAGAATGCTACAAGAGCACTTGATCTTGAAAGCACAAAAATTACTAATGACAAAGAACTGAAAGAACATGAGAATAAAATTCGAGAAACAGTTGCAAGAGGTGATGCGACGGAAGACGAAGGGCGACTCTTAGCTTATAAAGCACAAGCAAACTTGTTTGATAAGCAGGCTGATGCTTTAGTTGACAAGCCTGACTATGAAGCTAATAAAGCAGTAGTTGCTTTGTATAGAGAGCATTTGAAGCAAGCAGCTAAATTTGAAGGTGACGCATTCAAAACAAAGATACAGACAGCAAGATTAAGTGTTGTGCAAGAATATCCTGATACAGCATTAGGTAAGTCTCTCTTGGATACGATGACACGGGAGAATGATGCTGGCTATAAGGCAAAAGTACAACGAATTCACGAGAAGTATTCTAAGAAACCTGACACAAGAAGTCAGGGGCTTAAAGCTATAGAGTTAAAGAATCTTCGTAGAGATTATAACATTCGTCGTCTCTCGCTTGGGCTGGAACCTGTGGAAGAATAAATGGCTGGTTTATGGGACTTGCCTAATAGTTATTTTCTAAATGAGAGTGCGTCATCCCTTGGTGAAGAAGAGGATGAGTATGGCTTCTTTAAAGGTATACGTAGTGGCCTTATAGGACAACGTAAGCAGGCTGCCGGCTTCTTTGCCCCTTGGAGTGAAAGTGCAAGGGAGACTACTGAGGAGTTAGGAGAGAAGCAACGCGAGCTTGCGGTCAATCGGCCTGACTGGCGTGATGATATTTGGGGCAACTTTAAGGCGACGCTTGGTGAAAACCTTCCTCAGCTTGGCACTGTAGCTGGTGCCGCAAAGGCTGCCCAACTTCTTGCGAGGGCAATGCCGGCTGCTACCCCACTAACACTTGCAATTAAGGTAGGGGCAGGGCTTATAGGTGGTGGCCTTGCCCTAGCGGTGCAGTTCCAAGGGGAGAATATTTCAAGGCAGCTTGAAGAGGGGCAAGAGCCAGATGCTCTTAAGGCCCTTGCTGCAACAGTGCCACAAGTAGCAAGTGAGGCCCTCTTCCTTCGTACCCTTGGTTTCATTCCGGGCGCAAAGAACCTTTTTAAGTGGACGACAGGTAAGTTTGGAGAGAGGGTTGCCAAGCGAGTAGGGGGTGCTCTTCTTGCAGGTGTTTCTACGGAAGTAGTTCAGCAAGCCCTTGAGAGAGCGCAAGCTGGTTTAGAGGTTGACCCCTTTACTAATGAAGATGCTTATATAGAATACCTTGACTCTGCTGTTGGTGCTGCTATGCTTAGTGGTGCTCTTGGAGCTATTAGTGGTATTCCGAGAGCGAAAGAAGATAAGGGTAAAGATAAGGAGAAGGTTCTTAAAGATGATCTTCTGAGCAAGCCGGAAGCCCCTGATTATGTTGAGACACAAAATGTCCGGCCGCTTACTCTTACTCTTGAAGATGCTAGGGATACGTTGCGCCGAAAAGGAGTGGACCCTGACGGTATCGCTGATGATGCTGCCTTTAAAATGTCTGATGTAATTAAGAGGCGTGAGCTGGAAGAGCAAGCACGTCTTGATGCTATAAAGGATATTACTAAAGAGAGGACAGAAGGGGAGGCAACACAAGAAGTCCGTGATGTCATTAAGAGTATGCCAGAGGGCCCTCTTGCACCAGAAGGCACTACTTACCAGCTTACAGGTGGTTTTGCCCTTCTTTATGATGCAAAGAATAAGCCAAAGCAGTTAGTTGTAAATTCGCTTGAAGGTGCCAAGTGGGTCTTCGACCGTTTTAGTGTTCCTGGTGAGTATGATGCTCTTGGTGCGCCAAAGCAGATGCTGGCGGCGAATAGAATAATTAAAGATGTCGGGCTTACACTCTCGGATGTTATCAAAGAGAACCCTGAAGTTGCGCCTATTGTTACGGGGCGCTTTAAGAATTTCAGCGTTACCAGCGAAGTTGACACAAAGAGTAATACTGTTGAGGAAAACGTTAAGGTTTTAAATGAAGAGGGTGCCGAGAAGCTGTTGCGGCACCTTACGCCTGATCTTGATATTGCAAAAATTAAAGCAGACGAGAAGATTAAGCTGGCACAGAAAGCAATCTCTAAGCTGAAGTTAACGGGCGATTTCTTGCGGAAGAATTTGCCGGATGAGTTTGTTCATTATAGAGAAGAGGAGACACAAAAAGGTAGTGAAAGTATTACTACTGAAGAGGATACTTATGCTCTTGGTCACTATAAGAAGGCAGCTAATTTAAAAGCAGAAGAGGAACGTCAAGCACTTCTCTCTGAAAGGCGCGTGCGTGCTGAAGAGGGCACGAGGGAAGCACTTGAAGCAAGTAAAGAAACGTTTACTACTGCGCCAAAAGGGGATGTGCAAAAGCAAGTAGAAGGTATCCAAGAGACAATTGGTAAAAAAGAGCCTCCTACTTATAATATCAAGCTTGACCAATATCTTAATGAAGTGCCTGCTGGCAAAGTTTTAAGTATGACACGTGTTCAAGAAGCACTTAATAATACCACTCGCCAAAATGCTAAAGAAGTCCTTGACCATTTAAGTGAGACGGGTGTTCTTAAGAAGCTACCGGATGGGCGTTATGAGCGTACAAAATATACACCTTTCTCTGATAAGCGTCCTCTACGTTACCCCTCCATTACTCTAGATAATAGAAATAAGATAAAAGAGAAAGGTGTAAGCGACCCTGAAGAAGTGTTAGAGCGAGCCTTAGGGAAAAAAGCCCTAGAGAAGTTAGTGTACTCTTATGGCCCTCTCAAGATGAGTGAAGAAGAAAAAGTGCGTTTTATCGCTCTTATCCAAGATTATGATACAGTAGGATTATCAGGGGAAGTCGCACTAGGAACAGGTAAACTTACATTAAATAGTACACTAAGCCCTCGTCAAATGACTTTTACAATGTATCACGAAATGAGTCATCTAGCGGACCTCTTAAATGTTTATACACAAGAAGAGTGGGCTACCTTAAATGACCCAAAGTGGCGTCCAAGAATTCGCCGCTTCTTTAAAAGTGTTCCTAATGACGAACTTGAGAGTGGTTATCTAGATAACCCTGATCTCTTTGATGAAATGATATCTAATGACCAGGAGCGAACTGCGGTATTAACCCAAGTGTATGGATATTATAAAGAAACGGTAACAAAACCCAAGTATAACTTGCCGGATACACTTCGTAACATTTTGGATAAAGTGCTGGACTTCTTTAAGAAGTTGGCGGATGCTGGGTATAAAACACCTTTTAGTATTACGAAAGATTTAATTGAAGGTAAGATGGCCTCGCGGCCCTTTAAGTTGCCATCTTTTATTCCAGGGCGCCTACCTTCTATAGAAGGTAGTGAGAAAGAAGCAGCAGTGAAGATGGGCAACACCGAGAAAAAGTTAACGAAGGCACCCGATGGAGTCAGCTCTTTTTTAGAGAAGATTAATCTGTATTGGCGTTACTTTGGTGACTTGAACTCTCTTGCAGATCGTTACCCGGCGCTTAGACGCACTAGAGACTTGCAAATGGCTGTCATGCAAGACCGCGCAAAGCTTTTAAATACTACATTCAACCATTTTTATCCGCTTTCTAATCTTAGGAAGGAGCAACAAAGGGCCGCACAAGATACTCTCTTTTGGATGGACAAGAATGAAACAGAAGTAGTGCCCAGCGGCCTTGATAGTGAAACAGCAAGTGCGGTAGCAGACGTGCGAACTGGCATTAATCACCTCTTTGATGAGATTATTGGTGCCGCTGAAAAGTACTTTGATGACCTACAAGAAAGAGCAAAAGCAGTTGCCCTTTTACGCGCCGCCAGGAAGCCCGGCTACTTGCCTCATATACGTACTGGAAACATGGGCATTACAGTGAAAGATAAAGAGGGAACTCGTTTACACTTTGAAACATTTTATAAGAGTATCTTTGGTGGGTGGAAAGGTCTTCTTTGGAAGAAACTTGATACAACAAATAAGCGTGCATTGGAGATTAAAGAGAGGCTCACAAAGGAATATCCTGATGCAACTGTAAGTAGTGCTTTTGAACTTTCTTATGATGACGTGAAGAAGGCATATGGGTCAAAGGCATGGAGTGAATTGGGGTATCTTGAAAGATTGGCAAATACATTGGGTGTTATAGAAGCGCCTAAGTATCAGAGGATGATGCCAACAGGAAAGGTGCGCAACGTCTTGGAAGACTTCTTTACAGAGATGAAGCAAGAAGTTACCAAGAGGGGCTTCCGTGTCCACATGAAGCAAAGAAAGAATATTCCTGGGTGGCTCAACGAGAATAATAAAGATTATTATTTACGGGAGGCACTTGCCTCTTATGGGGCGCGAAGTGCTCACTATATTGCACGTCTAAATTACCAAAGGGCATTACTTGATGAAGTGTCACGCTTGGGGAATGAAGCGCCGGCAATACAGGAAATTGCTGATGGTTTTGTTAAGTACTCTAATAGCCCTGACGAAGAACATGCTTGGCTTACTTCACTAACGTTTCACTGGATGCTTGGTGCCAATCTTTCGTCTGCTCTAGTTAATCTAACACAGTTAGCGACAGCAACACTACCACATCTGAGTGGGTATATGTCACCCTTTGCGGCTGTTAGGTATCTTGGTAAGGGTATGAAAGATGCGGCAAAGATGGTTGCAGTTACGCAATTGACAGAGGGTGGTATTAACTGGAATGTTAAGCCTGATAGTATTAAAGAGGATGAGTGGCACGCACTTAAGACAGCGCAAGAAAGAGGTCTTCTCTTACCTCAAAACATTCGTGACTTAGCTGGCATTGGAGCTACGGGTGGCGCTTTCTCCCCGGAAATCAGTAGGGCGTTGAAAAATCCTGCTGCGGAGAAGGTAGCAACAAGTACATTGGAAGTGTCTGCCCTTGCCTTTAATGTTGTTGAAAGCCTCAATCGTATCTCAACTTTTCTTGGAGTTTATAGAGCAGCCAAAAGTAACCCAAAAATACTAGAGCGTGCAAAGAGAATGTACCTTGGAACAGCTCTTGAAGGAAAGATCAGTTCACCTTATGACTTGGCAGAAGCTGCTGTTGGAAGGACGCATGGCATCTTTGGGCGAGAGATGCGCCCACAAGTGATGCGTAATTTTATGCGCGTTCCTACACAGTTTATGCAATTTCCCCTTATGATGCTGAATCAATGGATTCTTGCGTATAATACTTATGGGGGTGGAGGTGCACGAGGAGGTGGAGAAGGGAAGGTAGAAGCGCGCCGGATGCTAGGAATGCTTGTTTTGGGTACTGCTCTTTTTAGTGGTGCACAAGGGTTGCCCTTTGCTGAAACGTTGCGGACACTACTCTTGAAGTTTGCTGGCTATAATTTAGACAGAGAAATGCGGAACACTTTAGCAGATGTCTTTGATAATACAGGAATGAGTGGTCTCTTACAAGCAATGGGCCTAGGCAGGGAAGCATTAGCTGATGCAGTTGTAAGTGGTGCCCCTCGTAGTATTCTTGGTATAGATATGAGTAGAAGGACTGCCCTTGATGTCCTGCCTAGGTGGATCAATAGTGGGCAAGCTTCCTTTGACGAGCTAATAGGGCCGTCAGGTGCTGTTCTCTTTGGTAGCGTGCGTGGTATGGTAGAATACTTAAATCAAGGAAAGACTACCTTGGCAATTGGGGAAATGCTTCCAGTTGCATTAAAGAACATTATAAAAGCCTATGACGCAAAAGATAAAGGCTATTTTACTAGGAAAGGTCCACGTCTGACACAAGCAATTGATGATGTTGACTTTGTAAAGCAATTTGTCGGGTTTACACCTACCACTGCCGCCTATGCTAGAGAACGTGTACGCGCGGCAGAGTTGTTTAATACTGCTGGCTATCCTAAGAAAGAAGAATTCACCGAGAAAGCTCACTATTACAAGCTAATGTCTGAATTACTTTCTAGGAAGGGGGACACTGCCGGTGCCCGCTCCTATCAGAAAGAATATGAAGATATTCTTCTTAAAGCGAGAAAGTGGGATGCAAAGCAGACAGAGCCAGAGAGGCGTGTCAACTTGAATTTGAAGACAATTAATGAAAGAGTGGAGCAGTCACTTAAGGGTCTTGCTTCGGAGAGTGTGTTAAAAAAGAAAACATCAAAGAAATTGCGTGGGAGTTTAGATGAGGCATTGAGAGGATACCCCTCTTGAAATTCTAGGCAGGTGCACTATATAGGAGAGTAAGATGATGTTAGAAATAACGTTAGCTACTGAGATTGTGTGTGAAAGTGCACAAGAACATATTGCACAAATGTTTGCCACAAACCCAGACGCAAGTATTGTTTATGCTTTAAAGGACAGTACGGCCCAGGACTTCCTCAAGGTTTATAATGCTTTCCCACCGGCGACGACAGTAGAAGCAGATAAGATAGTTGTACTTATGAAGCCAGGACTTGCTTTTGGCCATATAGAATTTATTTTAGGGGACTGCTTGGTTACAAGCGATGATGCCCCAAATAATATGATTGACACATGGGTGCTCGAAGCAAAGGGAGGGTTAGGAGTATGAGTGATGATGCCTTGTCCCTGGCACATATAGCTTTAGCTAAAATTGAAGATCATGAAAAGCTGTGTGCCTTTCGGTGGACGGAAATTTGTAAGAAACTTGCCGAAATGTCTGACTTCCAAAAGAAGGCGACCTATGGTACACTGAGCATTCTTTTAACAACGGTAGGGTATTTAACGGTGACATATGTCTTATAACGTTTTTGTTGGATACGATAACAGGCAAATAACTGCTTATAATGTGTGTGAGCATTCTCTTGTAAGAAGGGCTAGTGAGCCAGTTGAGGTAGTGCCTTTACTTCAAGCGTCATTGCGTTATAGTGGCCTCTATTCGCGCCCGTATAAGGTGGATGCTGCTGGGCAGTTTTGGGACGAGATGACTAATACCGCCTTCTCAACGGAGTTCTCTTTCACTCGCTTTCTAACAGGTGAGATAGCCAAGAAGAATGATATTAATGGTTGGGTTCTTTTCTGTGACAACGACTTCCTTTTTAGAGAAGATGTGATAAAGCTTTTCTCGCTTGCACAAGAGAAGTATGCGGTGATGTGCGTAAAGCATCAGTGGTCGGGGCTTGAAGGGAAAAAGATGGATGGGAAACTGCAAGAATTCTATCCAAGAAAGTTGTGGTCTTCTCTTTTCTTGTGGAATGTAAGGCATCCAGGAAATGCGCGCCTAATGGTGGAGGATGTTAATACAAGGACGGGCAAGTGGCTCCATGCCTTTTCGTGGCTAAAAGAGAGTGAAGTTGGTGAGTTACCTCACTCATGGAATTATATTCCTGGCTTTTCTTTGGAGCAAGATGGACTAGCAAATGCGGTGCATTTCTCTTATGGAATGCCTGACTTGCCCATGTATGCTAATTGTGAGTACGCACAAGAGTGGCGCAAAGAGCTCGCCCATTTAAGAGCGGCAACAGAGAAAAGAAAGATTTCATTATAGGAGGTAATGATGCCTATAGATTTTGGACCAAATTCTCCTTTTACCGAAGCAGATTATTCTACCTTACGGAAAAGGTTTAAGTAGAGAAGTATAATTTTATGAAGATGAGAATAGTTACATCTTTTGGGGCGGGTGGTTGGGAAGCATATGCAAGGGAGTTTGTCTACTCTTGGGTGCTCTTTTGGCCGCTTGATGTAGAATTGTGGGTGTACTATCATGATACGCCCCTGCCGGAGGATGCGCCCACGGCGTTGAATGTAAGGTACATTAAGTTAAATGATGTAAGTCCAGAGATGCTTGCGTTCAAGGAAAAGTATCCACAAGCTAATGGTGTAGAAGGCCAAACCTACAATTTTAGAAAGGATGCCCTTAAGTTCTGCCATAAAGTCTTTGCCGTTGCACATGGTGTTAAAGAGTCAATTGATAAAGTTGATTATGTTATTTGGTTAGATGGGGATGTTGCTACTCAAGGGCCTGTAACTAAAAGTGACTTACTTGCTGTAATGCCTAAAGAGAAGGAGGCACTTAGTTATCTTGGAAGAATTGGCACCTATACTGAGTCATCTTTTGTCGGGATAAATATGAAGAGTGAAGACGCTCTAGATTTTATAGCTGACTTACGAGATAACTATACTAGTGGTAACTTATTTAATTTTGCCGAATGGCACGACGGCTTCATTATACAATATATGATTGACGACTATTCCCATAAAGGTGGGGTAAAATTTAAGAACTTGACGCCAGGTGTAGTAGGCATTACTAATGGCAAATTAAATGCTGTAAATGCTCTTAATGCCTCGCCTATGGGAAAGAAACTTATTCACTTTAAAGGTGGTGCCAAGAAAGGTGGCCCGCAGCCTATTAGGATTATTCCTAGGAATAGTGTGGAAGAAAAGTGTATTCTTGACAACATTGAATACAATATAACTACAATTAAAAAGTGGATAAGTAAATGTGTAAAGCATAATGGCATTGCTGTGTGTGTCAGCGCCGGCCCTTCTTTGGAAACAGAGATGGTTAAATTGAAGAAACTATTGGTGCGGCACGGGGATAAAGCTAAAGTTTTTTGTGTCAAGCACGCGCTACCGATTTTGTTAAAGAATGGCATTACACCATATGCGGTTGTAATGCTTGATGCGAGGGATGTTGATGGGGTTAGCACGCACAATATCAAGCGGCGTGACCTACTTGAAATTCTTCCAAAGGAAACTATATTCTTAATTGCGTCAATGACTCACACTTCAACTACTAACTACCTTTTAGAGAAGGGAGCTAACGTTGTTGGGTGGCACGCCTTTTCAGATACTGCTAGAAAGTGGGGGAAGTGGCACGGTGAGTTAATGATTTTTGGTGGAACCTGCTCTGCTCTGCGTCTTATCTCCTTAAGTAAGGTTATTGGCTTTAGACGCTTTGAGTGTTTTGGTTTTGATTTTTCTCTTGTGGCCAAGCCGGAGGGGTATGGCACTGAGAAGGATGGCCTAGGACGCCCCAAGTTTCTTCATGTTAGTGGTACTGAAGATGCCAAGAAGAAGTGGTATTCTACGGGCGAGTTAATGGCTGGTGTTCAAGATATTAGGGCACTCGCTGGAATGGAACAAGTTGACGTTGATGAAAAATATAGCTTTCATGGGGATTCATTGGGGAATGATGTTTGGAAAAGGTGGCGGCCAGAAAGGCACACTTCTTTTAGAAACCTAGACAAATATATGAGAGAATAAATGTCAAAAAGAATTTTAGTTATTGGTGATGCTCATAATAAGCCGGGAGTTAGTAATGAGCGTTTTACTTGGCTTGGTAAGCTTATTGTTGATGCCAAGCCTGATTACGTTGTTGATATTGGGGATTTTGTTGATATGTCTTCTTTATGTTCCTTTGATAAAGGCAAAGGGTCTTTTACCAGCAGGCGATATAAAGAAGATATTGAAAACTCCCATGACGCGCGCTCGCGTATTTGGACGGTAGTGAGGCGCCAAAAGCGGAAGCTACCGAAGTTCTTTTCTCTTATAGGGAATCATGAAGAAAGAATTTTACGAGCAATTGAGAAAGACCCTGTAACACTTGAAGGTATTATTGGCATTAAGGATTTAGGTTATAAGGAATATCGTTGGGAGCTAAGGGGCTCTTTTGGCCTTGGCCAGTTTGAACCGCTAGAGATAGAAGGCGTTGCATTTAATCATGCGTGGCCGACAGGGATAAGTGGGAAGCCTATCTCCTCAGAGAATCCTGCTAACACGATGTTAAAGAAGAACTTTAAGAGCTGCGTCGCGGGCCACTCGCACCTACTTGACTTTTCGATGCAAAACACCATATCAGGTCGAACGCTTGTGGCGCTTGTCGCCGGTTGCTTTTTGGCGCCGGAGCAACATGAAGAATGGGCAGGTTTGTGTAATAAGTTATGGTGGCGCGGCATTTGCATATTAGATAATGTGGAGGATGGTTACTTTGATTTGACTACAATAAACATAAATCAAATAAAGAGGACATACTCTTGAAAACCTTTTATACTATCTTTGTATTAACTTATGTTACATTGTTAATGGCAGGTTTAATATGGGTTTAGAAGCAGCGCACTTTCTTGAATTGGTTGAGACGTTAAAGGAGATTGAAAGGAGACCAGTGCACCTCCTCTCTTTAGGATATCCTGATTTAGTGGTAAACCCTGAAATTCTTAAGCCATACCGTAAAAAGGTTAAGAAGTTACAGGATGGTGAGGCTATTGCCAAGTGGCATGGCGTCACCGATACGTTGTATGACACCACGGGGGTCTTTAAGAATTTAGGGATTGTGCCTACTTATGTGGACATTAATCCCAGTAGAGGGGTTGAAGCACGAGTTGACTTGAACATCCTCTTCAAGGATGCCCCCTTATTTGATATAGTTCTTGATCCAGGTACTATTGAACACTGCTTTGATATTGCTAATGCGTTCAGGAATGTGTATAATTCCCTTAAAGAAGGTGGGTATGTGCTGCACCTAAACCCAGTTAGTATGGTTAATCATGGGTTTTATAATTTATGTCCTAGTGTATATTCAGACTTTTACGGGCAAAATGGTTGTGAAGTTATAAGTATGAAACTCTTGCGTGGTGCACTTCAAGAAAGGGAAGTAGTCTTGCTACCACTACCCGCTAACCAACGTTTTATGGTGCCGGGCGAGACCAGCCTAATTGTCAAGGTGAGGAAGGGAAAACATCAAGAAGTGAAAACGCCCACGCAAACTAAGTATATTATCAATAAGGAGCTTAAAGGTGCTTAATGATGAAGGGATACACCCGGCGCGAAGCCTTGAAAAGTGCACTAACTGCGACTGTAATGGTAGCTGCGACTGCCCTCCCGACTCCTGCCGTTGCAAGAGGGATAAGGAACAACAATCCCTTGAATATCAAGCGGACGGCAGTTAAGTGGGAAGGAGAGATTAAAGGCAAAGATAAAGTCTTTGCAACTTTTGAAAGCCCATTGAAGGGCTTACGGGCTGCTGCCAAGCTTTTATATAATTACTATGAAAAACATAAACTTGATACTATTCCTGCTATCATTGCACGGTGGGCACCACACCATGAAAATGACACAAAAAAGTATTCGTCTTTTGTTACCAAGTTTATCCCTGTAAAGAATGGGGAAAAGCTCTACTTAAAGGATGAACAGCAATTGTGTCGGCTTTTACAGGCAATGATACAATATGAGAATGGCTCTTGCCCTTATAGTCAAGAGCTACTTCAGGAAGCTGTGAGGGAAGCCCGCCCTTAATTAAGATAGGGGTTCATATACAAAATATGAATCGTATGCGATATTCGAATATATAAGAGTCCTCCTACAATTTTCCAACCATACCCAACGACCATCCTTTAAGATGTGAGGAATTATTGCAAATATAATCTCACCTTCATCGGGATGGAAATAATATCTAGAACCAAAAATCATTGTAGCCTCCAAACTTAATTATCCCTTTGACAACGGTACTCCGACCGCCTCTCTGGGTGTTTATTGAGGCGGGCACTCTTGCGGCACTTTAGATGCCATTGTCCTTCTCAAGATTTTTCATGTTCATGCTCCCATGTTTCGGGATGTCATCGTCAGGCAAGTCAAAGTCGCGGTCATATGAGTCAGCTAATCGAGCTTGGATTTCCTCTTGAGTCATTTTCGTTCGTGGTCCTCGCCTCCAGCGGTCGTCAAAATGAATTGGAATATTATCAAACTCATCTTTATATAACCAGCGATATCTCGTCAAGCTACTCTCCTTTAAGGGTGCCAAAAACCTGCTACTATGTGGCATCGTTCATGATGTAATACTTCCTCTTGGCGCCACCCTTGCAAGTTATTATTGATTTTAATTAAAAAGATAGGAAAGAGGTATGTGATTCCATCATTACCTTCTATCTCCTCTTTTGGGACATAAAGGACAGGGATATCTTTAGTCTCTTCTGAAAGGTCGTGTAAACATTGGGATGGGTAAGTAAAATTACGGCTGTGGTCATACCCTCTTTCCCACGGAGAGAGAGAGTTGCAGGCTTGTAAAAGGAAAAGAAGAAGAAAGAAGCTATAAAGGCCAAGCTTGTTCATACTTTATTATAGTATATTTTGACTTTATATAGCAAGCATTCTTTAGGTACTACCTTGACGTGCATATTGCTTAAAGTCTTCGGGGGAGTAGGGCCCAGTAAGGAGATTAGAACAGACACGATGGAAAGTAAAGGGATCGGAGAGAAAAGAGCTATGGTGGGCTACTTTGGCGGCAATATCCCTTGCAATTTTGAGGCGCTCCTCGAATGGCTTTCGACGCCAAAGATTAAACTGCATAATGAACTCTTCTAAGGTCTCTTTATTGTTCATTATATTATTGAGATTCTTCACTTTGCTTTCCTTCTAGACTTCTTTCCCAAAGATAATATAAAAGTGTTCTCTAGCTGAACGATTCCTAGGGCGCAAAGCGAGTGCTATGAAAATGGTCAACCAAGCCCTACAAGAGAATGCATAAGCAGCAACAAGCAGCACTGTCAATCTCCCCAGTTGAGTGGTGGTGCCTTAGTGCGAACTACGCAAAGTGTCATGAAGGGCGTCCCATATTTTTGCGGCAGCTCGCGCATCATTTCTCGCACCCCATACATGAACACTGTACGCCGCTAGAGCCGCTGTCTCGATGGCGCGTAGACGGCGGATTTCAGCGATTAGCCTGTGCACGGGTGGGCATTCAATACATGCAACGGTTGGTGGACATAGTGATTTTTCAATTTCAGCAACCTCAGCGTCAGTCATCGTGGTCATTCTTTTAGTTCCTTTATTTTCTCTAGCGAGCTTTCAAATATGCTGTCATAAAACCCTTCTTTGTTAAGTTGGTGGTAATTGCTGAATTGATAGGTCCATTCGTGAATTCTAAACTTCTCGGCGATCCCTTGGAAGTTGGGAAATCGCTCCCGGTCAATGTGGTCTAGGTTGATATAGTTGAAACCATAAACCAGCTTCATGCTGAGGATACGATCTTGAGTCTTGCCGTCGTAACGCGTTTGAATTGAGACGACTTCACCAACCTTAAATTTTGGTGTTGGTGTTGGAAAGGACTCACAAAACTTGGCGCTGTCCTCACGCGTATAAATAGTCTCACAGATTTCGCACTGATAGTGTAGCTTCATCTGTTCTTCCTCTCTGGTTCCTCTGTGATTGGCTGCCCCAACCGGCCTTGCTCGTCCTGTCTTGCTTCTCTCACTTTAGTCCTTGTTTATTCGCTCGAAATGCTGCAAGGTTTGGTAGTAGAATTGGTGCAGGAAGGGCCGTTGAAATTCCCAGTTTAAACGAAGCATTTGCCAAAGCCAGAGAAGCCGTCCAGTACGTCCATTACCATCCATAAAGGGGTGAAGTTTCTCGAACTCTACATGAGCTAGGTAGGGTGTAAGCGAGTGGCGTTGTATAGAGTCAAGTAAAGTTATAAATTCTCTCTTGATGGACAGGCCACCAGCAGGTGCGATATGACCACCAACACTAACATTCATCCCAATTTTATCACGCAGAGGGGCATTAGGGGCAATAGCGTATTGAGCTTCAAGCAAGCTAAAAATAGACAACTCATCGGTGTTTAGAAATACGCTTAAAATAAGCAGCCCATCTTTATTTATTGGAGGGACAAGGTAAATACTTTCAATTTTATTACTTTCAGTTAAGAATTCTTCTAGATCAGCTTTAGAACTAGCTGAGGAAATGTATAACATTGTATAGACCTTTGACGTTGTGGGGAATGTCATCAATATGAAGAAGAGGGCCTGGATTAACTTGTGGTATTAAATTCTTACAAATTTGTAGAGTAAGGAAACGGCGAAAAGGATAGAGCTTACGAACCAAGGGAAGGTATAAAGTGTGTAACTTATACTCAGCATGTGGTGTAAAAGTAAGCTTTACTTCAATTAAGAGTATAGGAACACCTTTCTTAAAGGGAATACAAATAAGGTCAGGTTGACAATATTTTGTATCATAAAGAATCCATTGGCCGTGAAGTATTTCGTGTGTATCGTTAAGTTCTAATTGAAGGTATTTAGCAACGCGATGCTCGTAGGCAAGCCCCTGCTTCATCGCTTTCGATGGCTTACCTTTCTTCGCAAATGATGGTGTTTCACATTTTCTTACTTTTATTTGAAAATAACTTCTTTAAAAGAGTAAATTATAATTATGTTTTTTGCTTTCGAGACTTCCATAGTGGTAAAGTTCTTAGTATCTCTGATCGACCATTACTGTAAGCGCGATCCATTGCTACAACGTCAACACTTTTCTCAACAGGTATCCAACGGCCACTCCAAGGTAGTAAGTCTACTCCTGCAAGAAAATCTAGTGCCCACTGCCTCCCCTCACTTCTAGCCTTTTCAAGTGCTTCTTTCTGTGATTTCATAAGCTTTGACATTAATAAGGCGTTAATTCGTTTATCACTCTTCGAGATTTTGCATTATGAAAAGTAAAAACAAGATTGTCTTTTTTAATATAAAATATTGTTGTCGATTCTGTAAAATGTTCCACTTGCTTTATCGCTTCTATGTATAATGTATTTCCATCATACGCTAATTTAAGGTTTTCATGTGGGATGGTAATAGGAAGACTAACTAAATTAGCTGTAGCAGCAAGATTGGAATAGAAAAACGTTGAAGGTAATGTTTGAGCGGATGACGTAAATGTAGTAACCGGCACCTATAGACTCCTTTTGGACCCATACCTTTACATCACGGTCGATTTTAGCATAGTATGCTCGTACTTTTTGGGCAAGTTCATTGCTGTGCTCACGACTTCCTAAATAATCTTTAATCATTATATAATACCTTTGCAATAAAATCAATTATACTTCCCTTCGGTAAAGCTCTTCTGTTCTTTCCACCTTATTTAAAATATCATGATAGGCGATAGCCCGTAAATAATCTTTTGCTCTTTTACCTTTTATAAAAGGGCAAGCTAAAACCGCCTCCATCGTTTTCTTGAAGACTAAAGATTGTCTATCTTCTATTTCTTCTACTATTTTATTTAAGCTGTACGTCACCATTGGGAAAATCCTTAGAGTATTGAGGTAGCAAGTTATCAGTTTTCATCCCGTGAGGGTTGGTCCACTTGCCTTCTTTAAAGTAAGAAGGCCCCCAGTTAAATCCTTGTTGAAATTCAATTGGAATAAACATCTGTCGTGTAATTCCATTAATGTCTGTAACTGGAACCATGAAGTCAACTGTTTCTTTGATGGTTTCTTTAGCAAAAGCCACGTCTTCAATCGCTGTTTGCATGAGAATTGAGTCATGCACTTGGCACAGTACTTCAATTCTAGGGGCATTATTGTACCATAAAAGGTATAGTACCCTATTTATAATGTCAGGAACAGTGCTTTGGGGAAGAAAGGCAACAGCTTCTCTAAGGGTGGCGTCTTCCCATGCTCGTTGCCAAAACGTTCGGCGGCGCACGAAGGGGCTGATAAGAGTAGCATTTTCTTGGAGTTGGCGAGAGACGCTTTCATGCCACCTTCTTATCCCAGGAAATTGCTTAAAAAATTTATGTTGGAATTCTACGACTAGAGCTTGTTCTATTTTTGTGTTGATAGCAAGCGTATAAGCTGAACCTAAATAGCTACTGCCGTAAGTCAATTTCTTTGAGATATCACGGTAACTATGCTCTTTATAATACTTGCGGTCAGCTAGGGCACGTTCAGGTGGGAAGCCCCAACAAAGAGAAGCGACACAAGTATGAACATCGACGGTCTCTACGGCTTTAATGTAGTTTTCGTCACCAGAAAGGTAGGCAACGCATCTAGCTTCCGCCCCTTGGAGGTCAATATTAATAAATATCTTGCCGGGGTCGGGAATAAAAATATGCCGAAGTTCTTTTCTTATGTTTTGTATGTTTCCGGCGGTCCAAAAAGGTGAGGCACTACTGGACCAACGCCCGGTCTCTGTCCCCCCAATATTCATGGAGAAACGCCAGCGTCCATCAGGACACAAAGTCTTTGTTAGAACTTCATGTTGTTTTATTAGGTCTCTAATAGCCAAGATAAGGCGCGCGAAAGGTATCCCGCGCACATAATCATGACTAATAGAGTGCAATGCATCTACATTTACTATGATACGTTTTACGCCCTTTTCACTTTTTGTATAAGGAGGGATTTTTAAGCAGTCATAAAAGAATTCTCGCAACTGAATTGGCGAACGATGGTTAAGTTTCTTATCATAAACTAAGGGTGTAATTTCACCTAAAAGATTTTCAAGATAAAGGATTTCTTCTTTTATTTTAGCAGCAGTAGCAAGGCGTACTTTATGTGAGACAGCAATGCCGCGACGTTGCATCTGAACAACAGGGCCTAGAAAGGAGCGTTCAAACTCATACGTCGCTCTAGTTGTGTTATCAAGGAGATTATCTAACTTAGTGTTGATTTCGTGTGTGAGAAGGCTATCAATACCACAGTAGACAAAATAAGCGTCTTGCTTATTAATTGTATCTAATTGCTGCGATGTAAAAAGATGCATCACCACCTCCATTTAGAGAAGTGGTGATTCTAATAACAAGTTTCAAGAGTACTTGAAAAGAACATTTTGTAAACCAGAAATTAATTCTTTAAGTGTGTTTTAGAAGAATACGGCGAAACTTGGAAATCATTTGTTTAACATTACGTGATCCGTCATTCAAGATACCTATTTCTAATTTCGTTGCTTTGGTAAAATCAACCCCAACAGCGTCCATAATATATGGATTATATTTTCTTCCAATTATTCCTAAGAGACAGAAGTGAGTGGCCCCTTTAGATTTAACATTAACAGGTCTATCATTTTTGTTTTTTGCTAAAGTTCCACGTATCCAATTCTGTGGATGATTAGAAAAATAGTCAAGTGCCTCATACATAATCATAGCAGTAGTATCTGGTAGTCTAGCCATGTGAGTTCTCCATGAAAGCTTGAGTGAGGAAAAGGAATACTCAGGTTGTTTAATGCTTGGGCGGTAATAATAAACGTGATTATCCCCTTGACATACGATCCGCCGATCCCTATATTCAGGGCATCGGAGGTTCGCACCATGTCCAAGCCAGTTACAGTTCAAGATTTCCTCGCCAAATTCAGCACTGACGATGCTTGCCTTGAGCATCTGATGTTGAGCCGGCTTTTGGCTTCCTTCTAGGCGATGGCGGATCGCCGTGAGCCATTGCCTCGAACATCGCATCGAATTTGCTCTTGTCGCCAGTGGACGGGTGTTCCCTAGCGAAGCGGCCTAGCTGCCCACGCTTGCGCGCCTCTTCGAGACTGAGATATTTGCCACGGGACAACTTAGCGGCCTACCTTCGCCCGCATCCACCACCAAAACTTCTTTAGTGCAACGTACGAGTGTGCCCGCGCCTTCCGAAAATGAGTCGCGCGTGGCCATGTTTTCTGCACATCAACACATGGTGCTGAACCGCTTTCATATGCGACAAGACTGAATGTGGACCGGTCGAGGATTTCGGTGAAGGTCCTATTTCGTTCGTCCCAAATCCGATCCCGGTCGAACGTCGCAACCCTCCAATAGGCCATGTCAATTGGGACGGACGTTGCCTGATTCGGCTCGGTTCCGATAAAGCGCACCTGTCCAGTCGCCCCCGCCCTCCGCATTTCGCTAGGAACAAACTCTGCAACGAAGTGCCGAAGATTAAGCCGCGCATAAGTAGCCCATCCCCAAGCCGATTCATCTCGTAGGTATTCAGCAATTTTGCCCACGCTAATTTGTGAAAGCTTGTAAGGATGCTCTCTTGGGTCCTCAGCAAACACCGTCCTCCGAAGATGCCAATGTGAAATCTGGTAGGCCGCGACCACTAGGAATGCCGCAACTCCCAACGGCACCACGTATGTTGCGATATACGCAGTCACTTCGCCACCCGTTGTTCCAAACAGACTGGCCGCTTTCGCGGTGGCAATGTCGGCAACGGCGTTTCCATAAACTTCTTTGAAAAGATAGGTGAGCGCCGCTCCGAAGATGGAGAGCCAAAACCATAAGACGGAGTTATTGTGCCGCCGCATGACGACGATTTTGATCTTGGCCCCAGTCGTATGTCAAGGGGATAAAGACGTAAATGTTTCATACTTCTTGAACTCTAATATGGGCTTTTTTGGCAATTGAAACCATATGTGCAGTCCCCCTACCACCAGGGAAAGCTACAACTAGATCAGGTTTGAATGAATCAAGCATTTGCTGGTTTCTAATAGGGCCTGCTGCTTGCCCATAAAGGCTCCAATTGGCGTGATAAGTGGCACAAGCGATTTCATTAGCTAAAGCCCAGTCTCTAGCTAAAGTATCAGCCCCTTTTGCACCGCCTTCACATATTTCAGTAATCTTGTAAATTTCATCTAAGCAATTCATTTGTGTATTAAAGATTCGCTTATCGTTAAAGTCACGGCCACCACAAATTAAAATTCTCATTTTAACCTCACTTTCAAGGCAGCAATACAGAAGGTAAAGGCTGGTCAAGTTTATAGCTATGGCAATTCGTGCCAGCGTCAGCGTAGCTAGAAGTCATAATGGTCTTGGATATGCACCTACACCACATTTAGACCCATCAATTGATAGTAAACGAGCCGCGCCCTCAAAATCACCATCGTTCACCTGAACACGATTGTACCAGCCAGAAATGTGGACAAGATGGCCAGCCTTGGGATCGAGCCAGTAAATCCCATCAGAACTGTTTTCGTTGACAACGCTCACGTTTTTCAGTTTCCAGCAGTTTATAGGTTCACCGTTGTATTGGTATTGAATGACAATCCAATCAGACGCGAACTGTTCAGCGTTGAATACTGCACAGGAACGCTGAAAAGCTGCACAACCACTGACGATGAGACACATGAAAACCACTTGCGCTTTTCTGAACATTTTCATTTTCCAATTAGTAGAAAGTGCTCTTTGTAGGCTTCACATCCTGGGCATAATTTGCTAGGCCAGTCGGCCCAATAGATGCCACACTCTTTGCATTTCTGTGCCCTCTGTGGGGTTTTTGCCTGCTGGCGTTTCTTGCTTACTAGAACGTTGCTCTGCGTGTCGGTCATTTGCTTATATCCCTTCCATCAATGGTATTTGTCCATCGGGGGTATTTGAAGAACCAGCGAAGCCAAAGACTTGGTCGCGGCTTCAACATACTCCGGGAACACACCCCATCCAAAAAGGAAAAGGATTATTGGTGATTTAATGCGAATAGTCACTTCATCCTCCAAGTGTATCGTCTCCAAAGCTCATGTTATTTTTCCTTTCCTCTCGCTCGGATCGCGGCGTGCGGTCAGGCATGGTCAAGCCTCCGGCAGGGTGATTGACAGTTTTAGTAAGTTTTCAAGTTGATCTACCTTCGCCTCTGCCCTCGCGGCCAAGGCGGTCGCTGCGTCAAAGGCGGTGTGCAGCCGGGCTATTTCGGCTTGTGCAAATTCGTAACGCTTGGACAAAGCATCGACTTCTTGTTGCAGGTCTTTGGCGTAGTATTCCGCTGTTTCGCGGGCAAGTGTTACGATGGAATTTAGGCGAATATCAAGATTGGCTTGTGTCATGGAATGCCTTTATTGGATTAATGACGTGGCCTTTGGTGCCTCTATCTACTGAGCATGATCGACCATGTTGATCCGTAACTACAACTGTCCAAGTACCACTTGTGTGCGAAATATAAACTTCTAGTAGATGCCCCTCGCTTGACAAGCCACGAAATGTTGGGCGCTCGCCAAGGTCTTTTTGAAGGCGAGTATAAGCGTCATCATGTGTGATAGCTTTTACGTCAGGAGTACAATAGACTTCTTCTATAGGATGACCTTGTGCCACGGTAACAACCATAATAAGGAGGGAAGAAGCAAGCCATTTTAACATGTTATTTCTCCTTTTCCTTCGCTATCATTCTCTAAGGTCTTCTTAAAGAATGTATTAGCTTGAGTATGATAAATAACAACACCTTCCGGGTTCATAAATCCTGGTGAAGCAACACTTCCATATTTACTTAACTCATCTAATGTTTTGTCAATAGCGCTAGTATCAAAAGGCCCTTTATAAAGAACAGGGACGAAGTGGCAACAAGAAGGAAGAGAGGGCATACCTTGAAGGCTTACATTAAATAGAGAGAATCGCTTTTCACTTAAGTTATAGTTACGTTGAATTCCTTTACCCCACCATTCACCATTATGATAACCTGGCCCTAACTTTAATAATTCATCTGTGTTAGCAAAGACCCAACTAGCAAAACCATAATTATCACTATGTGTAGAAAGCCACCGATTGCGACTGCCTGCTGTTATAGTATTGGTGTCAGAGATATGAATTATAGCGTTAGTTCCATCAAGCTTTTCGGTGATGTAAATATCACGGACAAGGCGGGGGATTTTTGGGAAGGGTCGAAACTCTAAGGTCATCAATTACCCTTTCAAGGTAGACAGCAAGGTCGAGAGCTTCTTCTTGTGCCGCTTCCAACCATTCTATGGTGGTAAAGTCAAGGCGAGTCATAGGAACCCCAAATTTTACTAGGCCCTTTACTGCTCTTTGGTGTACTTTATTTAATACTCTTTCTACAATAAGGTCTTCCTTGAAAGAAATCACTTATTCCTCGTCGACAATAGAGTAAAAATTATTATTCTTTAAATTAAATATACCTCTTTCAAATGAAATTTTCTCGTTAGCCGCTATGTATAAAAGATGAATGGAATCTACAGTGTATATTTTATAGCACACAATAAGTATATCGTTGATTAAATGAAGATGAAAGTTCATTATATTTTAGGTGTAAGAGGAACAACATTAACATACTTTTCTAGCTTTTTGTGATTAAAGTGTTTCTTTGCTTCTATCATTTGTTGTGTAAAACGTCGAACTTCACGCGCATCTAATTTGACTGTACTACATAAAGCAAAGAGTGTTTCCTCTTGTTCACCACTGTCGAAAAGAAAAGATTGAGCCTCATTCCGAAGTCGCTTTTGGGCTGTATTACAAGAGACAAGTGTAGCATCAGCAACTGCTTGAAGTATTACTTCTTTCCACAGTTTTACTTCTCCTTCTGTGTTAATATTACTTGTCATCTTTAATTACTCTGTAAGGTCTATCCAACCCTGCATATGCAATAAAGGAAAATGAGTTGTGATTATCTAGCTGTATAGACATAAGAATAGTGAATTTATCATAAACTACAAGACAAGTTTCAGTTAAGATTAACTTAAGGTTGCTCATTGGTCTTTCTTGTTCTCCTGGTTTTTAGGTTTATGGCCGTACTGTTTCCACGGAATATCGTTTAATATGATGGAGGCAAGAAAGCCAAGAGTTTTCTCCATTTCTGGTTGGTAAGCGTGTGCTTTTAACATGGTGTCATCAATAACGCCCCCAGGGTAGATTTCCATTTCAGCGAAGTACGTGAGATCATATGTGAAGTTCTGACCTACTTTTGGAAGAGGAGACTCAAGGAGTTGCTTTAACTTTAAGTAGACAAGGCACTCATCTTCCTCCGACCAGTAATGTGGTGGACTCTTAGAGAAGTCCCAAAAAGGAATTACAAGGGCGTTTTGTGGGGAAGGGGCAATAGAAACACACGTTATTTGTCTAGTTTGACGATCAGTTTCAACGTCAACTGCAATACGTACAGCGCCTACAATAAAGTTTTTATAGAAAGTGTCAATATCTAAAGGGGTGGTGGCAATAAAAATATTGCGTAAAGGTCGGCGCACGTCTGGAAATTGGCATTCTTGTTGAGCCAACTTGAAGTCGATAGATGTTATAGGTCTTGCGCCCCAGTTTCTTAAAATATAAGCAGGATGATACGTTGGAAGCACTTTACAAGAGAGAAAAGGAGACCAAAGGATACGACCGCGATAATTGCTAATGCCGCATAACTGAGTTGTTGCCCAAAGGGCGGTAGCTCCAAGCACCACCACCAAGTTGGGCGAAACACTATTAACTTCTTCTTTGAGGCGGGCAATTTCCCCTTCATATTCTTCTCTAAGAAAGCCGAGGTTTCCAAAAGGTTTAAATGGCGAATTATACGGGGAGCCTTTTGCTTCTTTACGTTTAATAAAAAATTGAGAGACATCATTTGCTAGTGGACGTTTACTAAATACATTAGTGATTAAGATTTCTTTTCTTAGTAAAGATGCTTCCTCTAAAAGTTCATCAAGGAGCTTACCAGCTTGCCCAACAAAAGGTTGGCCTTTAATTACCTCTTCAGCTCCGGGTGCTTCTCCGACTAACGCGAGCTTTGCTGGAGTTTGGTTTGGTAATTGAATGTATTTCCTTATCATCAATAACCTTACTTCTTTTTGTGTTATTTTCCCAATCTCGTCCTTGAAAAAAGCAGAGTTTGGGAGTACGTTGGCGACTATTAAAAGGAGATTGAAAAGTAATACTTAGAAGGCGAACCTGTAAAAGGTTACTTTCTATATGTAATCTATTACCTTGCTCGTATATTGTAAATGTGTCTTTTTTCTTTTTAACGGTCATTATACATCTTTCGTAACTTTATACGTTAATAGAATCTGTAGGTTCTACTAAAAAAGGTTCATCTATAATACGGGCTAGAGGCTGTTCCCAACCACGATCAAACTTTAATTTATGTCTACCATCATAATTAATAAAGAATTCTTTCAGAGGATAGAACGGAGCAAGAGGCAACCGGCGTAAATATAATCTATCTTCGACGGAATAGTAAAATAAAACCATGCTAAAACTTTGATTTCTAGTCATTAATGGTGAGGGCTGGGCGCACCATTTAATCAGGGCGTGTAACCCAGTTTGTGGGAACAGCCGCTAGAACCCTCACTTTAACCCTTCTAAAACGCCAGGAGGGGAAACGTTTAGAAGGGTTATGTCTTACGAACTTTACCTAATTGTGCAAGGACAACCGCACATGCTCGCATGAGAGTAGGAAGAAAACGCTTTTGTCTACGTTGAACAGGCATACTACTTCCTGCCGTTTTCTTTGAAAAAGCCTGTGAGAAGTATTCTCCTCCTTTGCCATGAATAAGAAGGACAGGACCAGAACCATCACCAAAGTATGGACGTGCCATATCTTCCCCTTAAAGCGTGTCTCTCCACGCTGCCGCACCACTCTAGCAGGTGTCGCTTTTTTGGTGCAAGGTGTAGTGTCAAGAAGGGAATTGTTTACTTACCACTAAGAGTAAGTATAGGATGGTTGCAGCCATCTGTTCCCTCTGACGCTCATATCCCCTACCTTGTAGGGTCTTGCTTTCTTTGTCTGCCCACCAAAATAATTAAGAATTAGCAATCTCTAAAAGAATGTCTCCATGACATGCTAAAGGAGCACAATAACATACTAAGTCTTTGCCTTTCAAGTGCTGTTTTACCATATATTTTAAAGTCTCATTGCTTTCAATGTATTTCTTAAATTTTAAAATTACTTCTTCACGGTTTCCTTCTTTGCCTACAATAAATGGGTTGCCATAAGGTGAAGGGCGCCCAATATAAATAGCACCCTTGGGGGCATTATTACGATGTTTATTGTAGACTTTTGGCATGAAACCTCCTTAGCGGTAGGCAGGGTAGGATTTGCACCTACAACCTCACTCTTATAAGGAGTGTGCTCTCACTGATTGAGCTACCCGCCTAGATATTGTAGTGCTGGCTCGACGACCCGACCGGCCTAGACCACGTGGTACTGCTAATCCACGATCCTTACTAGTGGATTTGGCTTATTGCCCCTATCGTGTGCCAGAGCAGCTAGTACTACTACACAAGGCCACTACAATAAATGTAGGAGAGCTTGCTCGCCGTGTGGAAGTTGCCCATCTTCCCAAGCTCCCCTAGGCATAAGGAGTAAGCTGAGTAGGAGTCGAACCTACATCATACCCGCAGGTGTAGCTCTGCCAATTGAGCTACCAGTTTACTTTTAGTTTAACGGAGGGTTGCATAGCCTCCATTCTTCTTCACGACTAGGCGTGGGAAGCGTAAGGCAGCTCCGTTTTTATCTAATGTTTGTGCTTCTGTATCAAGAATAAATGGCACTCCGATAATCTTCTCAACTGCATCAGAGATGCTGTCTACGTCAGGATTAATAGCCGGGTTGATAGTCTCAAAAATGGTGCGTGCTATCTTGTGGCTCTTTTCAGTGACGTAAATCTTGTCGTAAACTCGTGCCTTGTTTAAGTTAAGGCCAGTAACATCTTGTCCATCAACAGGTTCGCGTAAGCCATACTCCATATTGTAGAATTGGTTCCCGTTCTCATTCTTTTCTTTCTTATATGAAAGGGGAACTGAAATCCACCGTCCAGGCGGGGTGCTTGGCGGGGCTTTTAACTGACTCATAGGGACGCTAAAAAGATCGCTCAATAGTTTTCTCCAATTAAAAATGTGGCCGCTCAGTGGCGGTTGAGTGTATATATGGGAGTTACGCCGATGATTTCAAGGGCGTGCTAATACGGGCCGAGATGGCCGCCGCCAAGTCTTGGTTATGTTTAAGTACACGCTTGAAGATATCACCAAGATCAAAGACTTCTTCTTTGGCAAGGATTGAAGGCGCGGAGCTCTTTAATGCCATTAAGTGGTCACTTTGAGTGCGTATGACACGTGTATCATTGCCTGGCTTTACATCAATTCGCCAGACGTTATTAAAATCACGGGCCATTACTCGTGAAAGAGCCTTGCCAACAGCAGTAGGGTATAGTTTCTTTAAGCCTGTTGCGTCTTCAATCAAGCTGAGATGTGTATTAATAAGAACATTAGTTTCATAAGTAGGAGAGAGGAGTATATCAAGAATTTCAGAGAGAGAGTCTTGAGCAACTTGGTATTCATGTCTTCCTTCTTGAGGACTCCTTTGTGCACTCTTAAGGGATGAATCACCAAGAGAAGTTAATGTGTCAATAACAATGACACTGTTAAGTCCCCACTTGGCCGGGGGTCCAAGGTTTTCTTGAGGAGTAACCCAATTTTTAATCAAGCCTTTAACTTTAGTAATTGTAAGCGGGTCTGCTTTATCATAAGTTGCAAAGAAAAGGTTATTATATAGGTCGGGTGGGCAATAGCTGGAAAGAATGTCGAGTCCGTTATCAACATCAATAACTGCTACACGATAATTCGCCTTTAGGAGTGTAGCCAGCAAGGAAGTTTTACCGTTACCGCTTTCGGCGGCAATAAGAACCTTAAGATGTGGGTTGATTAAGTGTTCTTTATATAATGGCATTGTCTTTATACTCCGTTAATCATCAATTACAACAACAACAAATCTATCATTTGTTGTCTTAGGAAAGTCAGACCTAACATATGAAAATCTAGTTATTATTATACAGTCATTTTCAATAGCCATTTGAAGAAGATAACCATGAGAATATACTATTTTATCAGGAGAAACAAAGCCTAGTATTAGAGTATCATTTAAAGACCATAATTTCAAATGAGGTATCATTAATCATCAACCACTTTAATGTAGGAGTTAGCCGTAAGATGATCTTCCCAAGAAACTAGGTCAGAATTTACACCATTGTGTCGGTAGAAGCTAATTTGATCGCTTACGTTAATATTAAGTATATTTCCAGAGGTTGCGTGCATTTTAGATTTAGTATCAATCAAATGAATTCTTAAGTCATAAGACTCTGAATAGAAGTCAAGGGCAAGACTATATTGTGGAATGGGATTGTTGATACTGGGTACAAAAGGGTGAGGCAGGGCAGTAGTGGACACAACGAATAGCCTCCCCTAATCTTCGTACAATGGAAAACTCGGAAGGAACCTTTTGGCCAAAGACAAATTCATTAGCTTCTCTCTCTGTAGTAAAGACGCGTGTTGCCTTTTTGTTGCCAAAGCGCACGCATTGCCAAAGGGTGCGCCGTTGCCATCTTTCCGCTGGGGTGCATTCAGGCAAGAGCTCGTCTGGTGAGAGTTGAGCTTGCCTATGCAACTCAAGTCGTTGCCTGAGAAAGTACAATTGCATTTCTTCCGGCCACATTTGCACTTCATAAAGCGCCGCCTGTTTTTGTGGGTAAGAGCGGGGTTCGCGGGCCGCTTCTGTTACAAGCCAGTTACGGAAGATTACTAATACTTGGGCACGTTCTACATTATGTCCATTTTTTCTTATAAGATAAGCATAACAATTAAGTTGTTCTTTCCACTCCTCTGGTACACCATCATTTTTTAGGCGCCAAACAGTCGTAAACTTATAATCAGTCAATACTTTCTCGTTTAAACTAAAATGGTCTAGCTGCCCACTTAATGTCCATCCATCTAATTGGATAAAAAAGCGTTCTTCTGTAAGAGCATTACTAGTATTAGTTTTTTGGAGAATACTGTGACCTATCTGCCCAACTAAAGCCCAGATACGGTCTGCAACATCTTCTTCAATTCTTTCTTTATTACGTTGAATAAGAGCGCGTTGCCTAGGTGGGCTGATTAACTCAGATATGCTGATGTCTGCCAAGCCACGCGAATATTCCTGGCGTGCTACAGCTTCAACTAAGGGGGCCGGCAAATTTAACTTGTTGGTTAATATCATTTTCATTTGGCTCATCTAAAATTGTTATCTTATAATCAGGACGATTATATATGGAAGATACATAACGTTTGAATATTATTGAATTTAAATCTGTGGAAACCTGTATTCCAAGAACGGTAATATAAGATAGTTCATCTTCAATTATTATCTCATGCCTGGCACTTAGCATCAAGAAGAGTTTCATTTTAGTTAGTCACTTGAAGAGGGATAAGATTCACGGGCTTTTCTTAAACGAGCTACAATAGCAGTAATACGCTTTTTAAGGTCTTCCATGTCCCACTCCTTAAATTCACCTTTGAATACTTGAGAGTCTGGTAATTTATTAAGGGGAGGAACTGGGTTTGATAAGGAGTCGGGGAGACTCAACTTTATTCTCCTTTTCTTTAATGATACATACTTCGATGTTCTCTGAAAGGACAGTTACATTATCTTTAAACTTATCTTGATCTTCAATCATTTCAAGAGCAACTTTTTCAACATCCTCACCTAATTTGTAGGGTACTTTAACACAATAAACATATATTTGTACTTCTTGAATAGTAAAAACGGTGTTCTTCATAACTCCCTCCTAAAGATCATCTTTAATTACAGATTTACCATTGATTTGACTTAGTAGTAACCTAAACTGCACTTTATTTTCATGGAGATAAATAGAAAGAGGTATAACAAGATGTCCTTCTGGTGAAGTACGATCTTCAATAAAAATAACTGCTGGGTCATAATATGTGATACAAAGCTTAAAGTTTTTGAACATAAATAAAAAAGAGAGGGAGGTTCTCCTCCCTCTCCAGGTAGATTACTTAAGCAGCGTTCCGAGTGAAGATTGCCTCGCCACGGTCATTACGCTTCCAACCGGAGGCGGACGTAACGCTGTGGCGCAGGATCGTACCGTTCGTCTGCATGGTGACTAAAGTATAGCCACCATTTGTCGCACCAATGGACTGCACGCGAAGTTCTACATGGCCGTCACGATTGACCTTCATCGTAACTTCCACATTCTTGGCAACATCACGCACAGGCTCTGGTTGAACCACATTGAAGTTAAACATCACACTTCTTTCCGAGCCACACAGGCTCATCTACCCTTTGAACATTCAAAGGGTTTCACTTGCTACATTAGCAAGTAAACTCTTTAGTGGATAATACAGTAACCTTTTTTGTCTATCTCACAGTCAAGGTTTGACGGAATGTTAGGAAGACGGTGAATACATCTGTCAACACCAAAGTAAAAAAGTACATAACGTCCTTTTCCTTCAACATGAACAACAAGGTCTACACCCTTCCCGTCTTCCCTATTGACCAACTCAAACATGAATTTTGTAAGAGACTTGGGAGACTTTGAATGAATTTTTAACGGCATTACTGATTCTCCTCTACTTGTGGGTAATCGTCAATAAAATTATCATCGTTATAATATAAGTCAATACTATAAGGATCGTAGATTGTTTCTGTCGCAGTTGCCGGCAAAAAGACTATGTTCGTAGAACCAGCGTGGGTGGCACTGTCAATACTTTCTTCACTTTTTTTTACTTTTTAGGGGCTTATCAGAGGTGTACTCACTTTTGTTAAAGAGGGTATCAAGAAGCTTTTTGTTAAATTCATCGTTTAAAATAATTTTATGTTCCCTAAGCCCCAATTCAGAAAGGGTTTTAACACTTATGGGGGTGGCGCACCTGAAAGAGCCTGAAGGTAGTTTAAAAGCAACACATGAGCCGTTAACAAGAGAAAACTCATAGACTCCAATGATAACGTTAAACGGAGTCTTAGTGTTGCTAGAGATCATTTTGCCACCCAGTTAGCTATAATAGAAGCAATTTCTTCAGGCTTTTCACGACAATATTTTATGATTTTAGAGTACGACATACTTGCTAAATCAACCCATGTTAGAGGAGCATCCCCCCTATTGCAACCTCTGGTATCTGTGCCCTCTTGAGAAACTTTCTTATCTTTTTTTTTTTACATGAACCTTTTTACCATCTGCTGTGTAGTATACAAAGCTTTCTTCTTTGTCAAGTGGCAGCGATGGAACAGGTAGGCTCTTGGTGTTGCTGCTATCACTAGAAGTATTAACAACATCTACCCATTTACCATCTACCCATCGAGAATGGTTTCCTCTAAAGTTATAAGAGGTAGACCAGTAGGCTTCCTTTGGGTCCGTATAAGCATAAGAATTACTTAACCAACAACCACTTTCGTGCTCTTTTCCTGCGTTTTGATTTATTATATAAAACTGGCCATTTTCGTCTAAAAGAACTAATTTGTTGCCGCCTCCAATGAACTCCGATAGAACATGAAGAAAAATATCATGAGTGACAAGTGAAGGGTCACGTTCATAAAAGAATTTAAGGAAATCACTAACAAGGTGGAATGTATCAGAATTTTTCTTTTGTGTAATAGGTACTGTGGCCCCTGATAAAATACCATTATGCATAATCCAAAGGGAATGGCCATCAGCTAACGTAAGCCGGAACGGGTGGGTATTTTTAAGATTTACTTCTCCACTAGTAGCCATTCTTAGGTGAAGGGCTGCATCATAATCCTTAAACTCATTCCATTTCTTAAGAATATAATTGAAATTAGAATTAGGTGATTTAATTGTTATAACTCTTTTGTCTACATAGGCCATAATTCCAAAGCCGTCATGATTACGTACTACCGCAGAACGTAAAATTTCTTCAGGGACAACCTTGCCGGCTGGTTTGTAGACAATCAAGCACATTTAACCTCCAAGCTTACTTACAGGGGGATATTATTAAGATGTTTAATTAAGTATGGATATTGCCTACTGTTACGATAAACCCATTCACAAAAGGATGGCACATTAAGGTGTCTAATAGATATATCCCTTGAAAAATGAACAAGAGCGTGTGTAAATTCAAGGTTAGAAAAGAAAATGTCACTATCTAATGTTGAGTTAAAAATACGTAATTCAAGTGTTTCAGACCTTCCTGTGTTAAGAGGTTGATATTTACCTCTATGGTGGTTATATTTAGGTAAATTACCTTTGTTCCAATGGGTTTGTGCAAAGGCATTATTTAATAGTGCTCTGTTAGCAATAATATATGAAACAAAGTTATAATTAATAGGATTATTCAAAAACTCTTGCATTTTAAGCACGTTTAGTGAAAGCATTGTTTGTGGTCTTGCAAAGAGGCTTGTATGAGATATGGCAGTAGCACGACGTGAAAGGGCTTTATTTAAATCAACTTCAAAGGTAAATGGGGCCTTAGAAATATGGACGTGCATTCCACACCCGGTCCCTGGCGCAGCGGCTCGTAATTTTAATGAGGAAACTACATCTTCGTTTAGTAATTTTTCCCAGCCAAGTATTTCCCGATGGAAGTCAAGGGAAGCTGGTGCGCTTACTATTTCAAAGCCATTTGTAATACTACCATCTGTCTTAATTATAACATTTTCCTTTCCCAGTAATTCAAGTATCTTTTTAGCCTCTTTTTCATGGAAGTTAATCTCGCCAAAAAATGACACTTCCAGTTCAACACCCAAGTAAAAAAATCCTTTGTCTACCTTACCTGTGCTTTTTGTTTCTTTTACCGTAAGAGAGGATTTACCGGCAATAATAGATGGTGTTGTGTGTTTAAAACTTAAAAAATCTAAAGGGTTTTGGCTATAGTTGTGTATTACACGAGGAATTCGATTTTGGTAAGCTGGGTCATCACGACTAACATAGATACTTTCTAGCTCAAAATAGGTGTAGTATTGGTTAATACATCTTGGACATACTTCACCACAGTCAATGTGCCCACCAAAATACACTGTAATAAGATTTTCATTTACAAAAATATTACTACATTTTTGACAGATAGTTATTTTAATATCTTTAATACTGGCGATAAGTCTAAAGAAAGCTTCGCCACCAAGATAATTACCTAAAGTAGACATTAATTGTGTTTGTATCGTAGTGAGAGTTGCTTTGCTTGGGGTAGAATGAATGCGGTCTATAAGAACAGCGTAGTTAAGAGAAGGATGAGATGGAAAGGGAATGTTGTAAGTAGTCATAAGGTTTTTCCAAGGTGATTTGGAGGGAAGTTGCTCATAAAATCTAAAGATGAGGCTAGATCAATAAAAATATCCGCTTCCTTCCTTAATTCTTGGGAACAGATAGGAGGAGTAGTACACACAGTAGAAAAGATAGTGACTTGTTTCCCCATATATTTTAATGTTTTTAGAGCATAGGTGAAATCACCGTCTCCACTAAAAAGAATGATTTCATCAACATATTTTGACATTGTTAACATATCTACAGCGATTTCTACGTCCATATTACCTTTAGTTTGAACAAGACCATTCGCTTGGACATACTCCTTAATGGTACGGGAAACAATTGTGTAGCCATTATAAGAAATAAAACCCATAATTCGGGTTAAGTCACTTGGCTTATTAAATGGGGGAAGGGCTGTATAGTAATAAATGCGAAGTAAGTTGTAGTGCTCCTTTAGGTACTTACTCAAAGCAATATAGTCTATGTAAAGATTGAGTGCTTTGATAGCAGCATAATTGTTACTGCCATCAATAAAACATAGTGCCCGTGGTGTCATTGAAGCCTCCTTTACAGCGAGAAAAGAAGACATAAGCAAGGGCTGCTACCTGACGCCTGAACAAGCAAGGTAGCAGCCTTGAATCGGTACGGGGGAAGCCCTACAAGCGAAGCCCGATTGTTTTCACTATTTAAGAGCGAGGTTTACTATTGACAGACCTAACTTTTGTGTAATATGTTTTGTAATGGCGATTTATAATATGGGAAAGGGTAAGAGAGCGAGTACTGGGGTTACCAACGAGGCTACGTCTTTTCACTCGTCCAGTACGCTTCATCTTTCTCTCCTTTGAAAAGAGCGACCCTTTGTGGAAACATCTTCGAAAGATAGAAGATATAGCGTGCCATTAATTCGTTTTTAGCAAAGCCTAAAATGACAAGATTAGTTTGACGTTTTATAACAACAGGGAAAAACTTTTTATTACAGATGATTAATTGCAGGTTACTTAGATGTAATAAAGACATATACATAATGCCGCAGTATCATTGTATCCCATGTAACATAAACCTCCTTACTACAAATGTGTGGGGTAAATGGACAATTGAAGTATTCAAAAAAGGATGTAGCATTCTTTAAACCATCCACAAAAGCAATTATGTTATAAAACTTATCTACAATGGGAATATGCCCTTTTTTTATCATGTAATATTGAATGTGGTTGATTTTAATTGTATCTAATACCATGTTGTATCCTCATATACTTGCCATGCTTCTACTTCAACATCATGGCCATTTCGAGGCATTACAAGCACTATGAGACTAACAAAAGCCATTGAATAGTCAATGCTTGCAGCTAAATATTTAACATGGTTCCCTTCTTTACAAAAGAAGGAAACGACAGTGCTATTATACCCTATAAGGACAGGTTTATAACCACTGTCAATAATTTCCCATTGCCTTGGCGTAAAAGGAGTTAACCTCATGCAAGAAACGTGCCAAGGAGAACAAGGAGCCAAAAGATAGCAATAACAGACATGACACCTTCCCTTTATAATGTAATAAGAGTTATGAATTGGCCTTTTTAAGTGCTCTTATGTAGGCAGCCTCGGCATTGTTGTAGTCTTCAGAAGTTGGTATGCGCCTTGGACGGGAAGGGTAATCAGTGAAAGTCATATTCAACCTCCTTTTTAGCTATTTTGGTGAGGGTTGAAGATTAAGTTGCAGTGTAGCAACTGCTAACAACGCGCGCGATTAGAGCCCTTGTGTGCTCTTGTTAGGCTTTACAACACCAAAATAGATGTTGCTTTTAACCCTCACCAAAATAGCTAGTAGCAATGCAAGAAGGGTGCTGCAAAGAAGCGAGCACACGACGAGCACTGCTACTAGACTACTTTGTGGGGATTTCCCTCACAGCATCATCACAATCTCTCAATAGATGCTGCACCCTTCCCTTACTTACTAGGGAGGTTAAGCTGGTGGGGCTTGTGGTTGGCCACCAACCTGTTCTTCTTCCTGGGCACGCTATACTAGACCTCACCTTTGTGAAGGATAGTATTGCCTAAGCAAGAATGAAGGTTCTTTGAGAGCAGCCTTCATGTTGCCCAACGGTCACTTTCTGGGGGCGCCGTTGTACCTCGCCGGGTGATTGGACGTGCTACCCATAAGATGTTGTGACCCTCTTTAGAGGCACTATCCCTTGTGGACACACCATGTTGCCACGGCTACAGGGCCTACCTGATGGTAGGCTTCCACAGTCTCCTTAGGAGACTCCATCATATGAGCATCTAAGTCCTTAGGAGGACTACTCTACTCTATAGTGGATGGCTTACTCTAACGGGGTGGTGGCCTTGCCGGACTGCCAACGTAGGGGCGCCGAGCGCCGATTCGTTCGCGGTCGCAACAACAAATGGGGGGTGGCCCGCCCGGTTTCAAGTGAACAAACCGTGAACAAACGATCACTTTTTTGTGATGAACAAACCGTGAACAATCACAAAATTGTGACTTGACAATTTGACGATTGAGGCACAAATTTGAAACCAGGCAAACAAGCGATCTCTCGTGCTCCTACGTTAGAAGGAGAAGCAAGATGAAAGCTCAACCATTAAAGATGATCGAGGTTCTAGACAGCAAAAAAGGCACCAAGACAGAGAAATACTTGGTGCCAATGAAAGCTCTTGAAGGGATGCTTTCAAAGGTGGGCCGAGCGGTAGTAAAGACAGAAGGAATGAAACGCACCATTAGAATGTCCTTTTGAAAGGAGAGGGAAGATGTCAAGTGTAAGAAGTGACCAAGCATTACAGGACGTGCTGAAAGTAGAGAAAGGTACAAGCTATGACAGCTTTGTATCACAGTTTGGTTTATCAGCACGTTATGACCAAAGTGTAAGGAAAGAAGGAGGGTCAGCCTTTTCCGTTGTGCCGCCAAATGGCTGCCATCAAGGAAAGGTTGCGGTAAGCTATGTGGACGATGGGGGCATCCTTGAATTTCATATAGCGTCTTTCCCAATTAACCATGATGAAGATGAGAGGCGAAGCGCCTTCATCAGAAGCATCTAAGAGGAAAGTCATGCTTAATGCCGCACAAAAACGTATTGGAAAAGAATACACGGCCGCTATAAGAGAAGCAAGAGTAACATTGAGGCTTGCAAATGAAGCTGCTATAAAGGCAGCCGTGGCAGAGCTAAATAAAGCAACAAAGGATGCATTAGATGTTTTCTATGAGAAAGCAAGAAAGGCCAAATATGTTCGTATGAAGGGCGAGGTACGTGCTACTCAGGTCAAAGCCTTCCCCTGTTCTGGCACTATAATACCTCTTGTACAAGCATCCAATGAATCGCCTTTGGATCGAGACGATGAGGCTAAGGCTAAGTGGGACAAATCCTAACACTTTTGAAATGAAGGAAGAAGGAAATGGGAAGAGCCATTGAATCTTGGGTAAAAATAGGTTATGCACTAAATAACCTATACAATGAGTCTTTGTGGTACAACTTCTATCCTTCCGCAACAAATCTAACAAAGAAGCAAGAGGCAAGACTGTTTTTGCTAAGGTTATTGGAAGTTGCTCCTAAGAGAGTACGCCTCGCTTTTCAAACATTTGTAATGGAAGGAGAATATAAAGAAGATGAAGATTGAATGTAGGCTTCAAAGGGGAGACGTGAGTATGCTCTTGAGTGAGAAAGGAAAGAGCATGAGGGTAAATGCTGGAAGGCTTGTGTGTGGTGGGGCATTGTGGGACTATTTTCCTCAAGGGCCGAGGATATCATATACGCTTGCCACTGGCCGGAAGCGTCCTAGCAAGGCAACACTCATCAAGACGTGGCTACAATTCTGTGGCCGGAAGTAGGGAAAGGCCAATACTTGCCAAAGGTCGGATGAGGTGCACTTTCGTGGGAGTAAGGTAGGGAAGGAATGAGGGAGGGAGAGGCTTTAACAAGGTCGTTGCGAAGGAACAGGAGAGAGTGTGTGTGCGAATGCGAATGAGTCGCACTAGCCAGCCGGTCACGAGAATGTGATTTGACAGGCTGGTAGTACTGTGCAACCGTGCAATCAGGTCGCGCCATTGGGGCGAGACCTTCAACGTTGAAAGGGCTCGACAATGCGGAACGTGGATATCGAGGTCAAGGGCGAGCATGTAATCGTGCGGATGAAGATCGACAAGGCCACGAGGGAGGCATCCCCGAAGAGTAAAAGCGGCAAAAGCCAGGTTTTAGCCAGCACGCATGGGTTTTGCGCAGTCCCTCTGGGGAACGGGACGAGCGGAAAATTGGGAATCAACCTGATCGTCGAGGAGTAGGAGGCACGGAAAGCCTGGTCGGAAGGCCAGGCATTCCCTCCCTCAAGCGTTCTCAAAGACTGGGTACTCCCTCCCTCATTCCTTCTTTGAGCCTGGTCTCTCCCAAGGCCAGGCTTTCTTTCTGCCTTTTCCGTTCACGTTTTGTTCTTCCAGCCCCACGTGTACCTACCTCAACGGGTAGGCTTTATACTACCCAACCGGAGAGGGAAGGCACCCGTGGCCGGCCCCCCAAAAAATCGCATGCGCGGTCAGGGTCAGGGTAGCTACCACTCAGTATCTGACCTATTTTCAAAAAAACCTATATTTTCCACTCCTATGAACCAATCCATCCTACACTCCCACTGGCAAGAAAAGGCACCTCATTCGCCCCAAGAAGATACACGCCCACGTCTGCTCATCCTTACTCAAATAATGGCCCGCATCTTCATCCATCAAGACGCTTTGACTCCCCACGTGCAGCCATCCTCCTTCCACCCTTTCTAACTCCCCCTCTCTCACCACCTTACAATCATTTGGGCCGCAACACCACCTTGTCACCTCCTGCTCCATAATCCACTGGGCATCACTATGCGCTCGCGCGCCAGCCCCCAACGCCACCAAGAACCCCAACCCTACTAAGAAGTACCTTATCATACCGGGGGTCTGGGCGACGGGATGCGCAAAAACATTATTTACTCCTTGCATCAAACTCTCTTTCTTCTCTCCCTTCGTTGCACCTTCTCCATATCCCTCACTTATACTTTCCCCCTAATCTTATCCAACTCCTCGGCATCCGTCCTTCCAAAAAGCAAACCTTCCATCTTCCTTATCTTCTTCTCTACTTCCTCTAACTCCTTAGCTATCTTCTCTTTCTTACTCACCACATTTTTTAACTCCAACCGTAACACCTCAACTTTAAGATAAGCCTCCTTTAACGCCTTCTTCACCACCCCTAACTTTACACCCTCCCCCAAGAAGAGTACCTCTTCAGCACTCTCCTTTGCACTCCACCCCATCTCTTCCCACTTGCCCGTCATCTTACTCTCCATTCTTAAGAAACCAAAATATAATCATTCTTAATCTGAGTCTTCACTCGCCACCCTAACGACATTGCTAACTGTAACGCCCAATCTTCAACACCATACCTTTTTGCCAAATTACTCTTCACCTCCAAGAGTATCACCGGCCGGCACATCTGTAGTGTCTCCATCGCTCCCTTTAAGACATGCCACTCGGCGCCCTCCACATCCACCTTCAAAAAGTCTATATTCAACAACTTAAAGCTATCAAGAGCCGCCATTGAAACATTTCCTCCCACCTCATTTCCTACATACCACGACCCACTATTCCCTTTCTCCTTTTCATCCAGCATCATTTTTCCCAAGCCCGCCCCATCACTCAGTGCCACATTAAACGCTTCCGCCCGTGGCGCATTCTTCTTCAAGCACTGAAAATTATCATAATTTGGCTCAAACGCCGTCACCCTCTCGAAAACACCCACCATCCTCCTGGTATAAAGCCCTACATGCGCCCCAACATCAACGGCGTGCCTCCTCACCCCGCATAAGGCCATCGCCGCTTGAATCTTCTCTTGCTCCCAATCCCCCTCCTTCTCCAACACAAAAGAGAAGTACGTGTCATCATCGGGCAAGAAAACCCCCTTAACTTCCTTCACTTTCCCTATCCTTCAACCACACCTCTACCCTCTCCTTTGCCTTTTCTAACAATTCCCTTTGCCTTTCCTGTTCTCTCTTCGCGTCATCATCTTTAATCCTCTTATCATTTTCCATAACCCACTCAAAAACCTTATCCCACGGCCCCTCCCTTCCAGTAACATTAGCCCCATTCCAAAAAACTTTAGTACCTATAGCACACCATTTATCTTCCAAAACAATCCTTAAAGGAAGTTCCTTAAAAATTATATGTTTCTTATCATAATAACCAACACTAGCATCAGGGTTACATCCCCAAAGTTCATTACTTCTAGCTCTTTCCCAAAATCTTACATCAATCACTTTTTTCTTCCTTCTTGTCCCAATAAAGGTTCCATCCCTTATCTTCTAAAATTCGTCTAGCTTTTTCCACTCCTCTAGTAACCTTTCATTCAATTTAATATTATTATTTATCATCTCCCGCCACATTTCCACTTCATCCCGCGTTTTTAACGCTGCAACTACTTCACTTGGCGTCATTCTCTTTACCCTTCAAAACTTCTTCTTTCTTTTCCTCATCAATAACCTTATCTAACCTACTATTCAAAACACTATCTATTTCTACCCACCCATCCCACAATCTTTTATGTATTGCCTTTTCAATGTCTGCTATAACTAACCACGCTTCAATAGAAAACCTATCTTCTACCCCCTCTATCTGTTTTAACATATCAGCCATGATCTTTTCCTTCTTCTGTAAAATAAGAGATGTCCCATGCCTTTCCCTTCCTTCGCGCTACATAAAGTGTCACTTGGGCACCCACAAGCGTACCCCCTAACTTATTTGTCATATTTTGTAATTGCTCCCACATACCCTTACTACTCCAATTTACTATCTTCCCATCCCACATTTGCACTACATGAAAATGATGTCTTGTTGCCCTACTCTCCCACCTTTTCCCCTCCCCTGGCAAAAACTCCTCCCCATTCACCAACCCCACCAACTCCAACTCTTCCAAGAAGTGCAACACCGGCAACACTACACTCTTTGGCAACTTCGCGCCTAACACCCCAGCACGTTCCTCGACCTCCTTCACACTTAAATGCCCATCACCCTCCCCCAACACCTGTAAAACCTTTTCTCTCCACCCTCCACTTGGTACATTTATCTTGTACCACTTCGCTACTCTTACAAGCCTTGCCTTCACCTTCTCCTTATCACCTCTCAACACCTTCAACACCTTCACCACACTTCCCACCTTCCTCCCTGCTCCCTTTCGTGCCCCACCTATACTCATCGATTCACTGGATAAGTAAGCTTAAAAAATGACATAACATCCCATTTAATAAAAGGATCATTTGCAAGGGGAATCATCCACCTTAAGTTATACACAACATTATCTGGTAAATTAGAGGCGGGCACAACAACTACTTGCTCCTTTTCGATTGACCTTACTGGTAAGACTTCTCTACTCTTCATAAAATAAAAGTTACAAGTTCCAAATTCATCTTCCAAACAACTTAAAAGCTGCCAGTCTTTTTCTTGTGTTTTTACTCCTGTCTCTTCCATAAACTCTCGCACCATTGCTTCAGAGGGAACTTCACCAATTTCAACTTTACCGCCAACACCATTAAGAAGACCCTTCTGCCACGCCGGCTTCTCTTTTTTTATTAGAACTACTTCATTCGTTGGCAAAAAAATACAAAATCCAACAACATAGGAAACCATTACTTTTACTCCGCTAAAACTTCAAACTTTGTTGTCATACCTTTGGGCACAATTACATAACCCATTGTCCAATCAACATCATCACCCTCTTCCTCAATATCAACAGTATGTGAAACTATATACATATCCTCTGTTTCTCGCAGTAACTTTCCAACTGTCTCGATAAGAGGCAACTTAAGATCACCTACTTGCTTTCGGCCTATCCACCTACTTCCTGTTTGTGCATCATGCCAATGTATCTTTACCAACTTCATTTTCTACCCCTCTTCTTTGCATCGTAGCTTAGCACCTGAATTTTCTTTATCATGGGGCGCGGAATAGCAACAAAGCCACATGTAAAGTCGTTGTCAATATCATTTATATCACGCGCCTCATCAAGTGTGTGCCCAATTACTAGTACATTCTTGTCTTCACGAAGTATCTGTCCTACTGACACAATTTTAGGTAACTTAATATATTTAATCGAATCTCTGGAAATCCACCTTGAGCCTGAAATTGTGTCACTCCATTCCACTCTAACTAACTTCATTTTACTCTCCATACTCTCTGATACACTTTATATAAGCAGCCTCCTTCTTTTTTCAACCCCCTCTGTGGCACCAACTGCTCCAAGAAACTATATAAAAACGTCAAAACATTATACTTTCTACCCTTCTAGGGTACAACTCAAAGTAGAAAATTATTTTCAAAAATTTTTGGGGAGAAGAGACGTTTTTAGGAGTGTATGTTTTATTTTCTTTTTACGTCCACTTTTTCACCTTCGCACTTGCGGTAAGCCCTTGATTCTAAAGGCAAATAAGTAAAACCATAAGAAAACATTTGACCTAAATAAAACACATAGTTTTCGCCCCGAAAAGTAACCTAACTCCTTGATATAATTCAACAATAAAAACTATATGAAAATTCTTGAAAAAGAAAAACATATAGTTTCTGCCCTTTTGCCACGCTAACTCCTTGATTTCTAAAGAGATTTCCCCATGATGACTTTTTTATTGTTTAATATCAATAACTTAGCTACTTTATGCTGCACTGCAACATAACTTGCCCACATGTTTTCCTACACAAAAAGTGTATAAAACCACCACTTTCCTATAAAATATATAATATTTTAACTTTGTATATAAATCTTATGAAGATGTTAACACTACTTCTTCTCTAGCCCTTCCAATCTTCTCTTTAGGCTTCTTAAAAAGTGTTCACGCCATTCGATATCTTCTTTATTAAGTAAAGCACTTTGAAAAGGCTTATCTTTTAACCTCTTTAAAGCTTTCTCACCAATTTCAATATCTTTTTCTAAGTTATATTTTAAAGCAGACATTCTCTTAGTAGGATCAAGTATATTTGAGTAATTAGTAATCCTTTCATCTGTTACTTCTAGGTCAAATTTTAAATCAAATATACGATCTTTAATGTTTTCTTTATAAGCATCTAAAATTTCTGATTTAATTTCAGAGTTAGATGCATTATAATCATATATATCCATATTATAATCTTCTAAAAAGTAATTAGAAGGTACTGAATCTTTTTTAGAATACTTTGTTTCCAAGTTTTTTATAGATTTTTCATATTTTAGCTTAAGTTTTTTAGCATCTTTTAAATCTTGTTTATACTGTTCTTTAACTTTCTGCCCATACTTATCAACATTTCTAGGATCGCTCAACTCTTTTAAACTTTTTTCATAACTTTTGCTTCTATGTGAGGGAAAGAACTTTGAAGTAAACTCATCCATTTCGTTAAATTTTTCTCTAAAAACAGAAGGAATTGTAGATTCATCATCTATTAAGTCCTCTGCTTTAAGCCTTCCTATCTCCTTCCTAGCAAAAGTAATAATCCTTTCTATGTCATCTAGACTAAGAAAAGGCAAGTTACTTGGTGAGGGCCTACCTTTTTCAAGTAGCCTTTCTATAGACGGTGGCTTAGGCAACAACTGTCCCCCTAACCTTGTTAAAAATCCCCTTCGCGTTTGTGGACCAATAACCTCTTCCACAACCTTGGAAAGAGGTGTCTCTTCCACATTTGCCGGCAAGTTGCTCTTCTCTTCTACTCTTGTTAGCTCTTTCTTGGGGGGTAGTACTTCCATCTTAGAAGGAGGCACATTCTCTGGTGCCATCTTCTGTGTCCTAAGTAAAGAAAAAATGCCCTTTCCAAGGCGAGGTAGTAATCCTAGCGGGGCCGCCATCATTAGCATCTCTATAACGCTTGGCTTCTTTTCGTGCCTTCTGGCTCGCGCTTGAAGACCTACTTGCTGATACTCATTATCAACCCAATCAAGAACTGAATCTATGTAAGTTTTCTTTGGCTCATCTTCTCTTTCTTCTTCCATGTGAGCCTTCTCTTATTTATTAATGCCTTAACAGCCCACCAATTACTGCTGGTGCTACCAAAGATGCACTACTAGAATGCCAAGTAGTACGCCTAAACAAACACTAATAACATTATTCCATGTCAAATACTTCATCTAAAGTCTCCCTTAGTTAATTTACGCCAGGCAATTCTACCATAGTCTCTTCTTCTTTTGCAACTACCCTTTCAGCAAATGAGCGCCTGTTCAGCTCCTCTATTTGTGCCTTACTATAATCATCTGTCCAATACCACGCATTCTTCATTAACTCACTTTTATGCTTCAAACGTTTTCCTACACTTTGAAAAATGTCTCCTAAAATTTTACATGCATGACCAATACTAAATGCACGCACTCGTATTTCCTCACTTAAACCTAAACGTGGCATTCCTTTAAAGATTCGCCCCATCATAAAATGTCTAGGAGGCTTATCCTTCGTAAACTCTACACAGCGTGAGTACTCTCTATTAGTCCCCGGCTCAAAAATGTATGTCTTAATAACAGGGTTCCCATTAGTCGTCGCCACCTGTGCCTGCTTTATATACGTTTTCGGTAGCCCCATTTTGCCTCCTTTAAACAAATAGCTTCAAAATTACTTTAAATATATTATCCCATTTTAAAATATGGGAATTTTTTTTTAGATTTTCAAGCCCTCTTGACGTGGCCTCTCACCCACCTTATATAAACTGAACACAACTTGGAGCAAAAAGATGCGACCGTCTTGGGACACCTATTTCTTAAAATTAGCATTTGATGTTTCAGCACGCGCGACGTGTGTCCGCCGTAAGGTAGGGACTATCCTTGTAAACGCGCACCACCAGATACTTTCGACAGGGTATAACGGTTCGGCAAGTGGACTTACAAATTGTATTGAGCACCCTTGTCTTGGTGCCTCTTATGAAAGTGGTAAAGGTCTTGAATTTTGTGAAGCTATCCACGCAGAGCAAAATGCCCTTCTACAATGCTCCGACGTTTATAAAATTCATACTTTATATACAACTACAACCCCATGCCTTCACTGCGTGAAACTTCTTCTCAACACTTCTTGTAGTCGCATCGTTTCATCCTCACATTACATTGCGCACCATGATGCAGCGAAAGCCTTGTGGCTAAAAAAAGCTGGCACAGAATGGAATATTATAGACATCCAATAGAAAGAATAACATGGATGAATTGGAAACATTACTTACAGACTTTTTAAAGGAGAAGAAGAAGCAGAAAAAGCAGAAAGAAAGTAAAGACCATCTTCCTACCCTATTTGTAAACCAACTTTTAGGTGATGCCTCCTTAGAATTTTGGCATGATCCAGGAGATAACTCCTACTGTACCTACAAAACAAATAATGGTTGGGAAACGTGGCCTGTCTGCTCTGCTCGTTTTGAAGCCTTCTTGCGGGAAAGGTGGATCGCCTCCTTTTCTTCTATTGCGCCGTCAGCAACTCTTGCTAATATACAAGAGGAGCTAAGTGCACGCTCCCTTCATGCCCACCTTTATGACCCACAAGTACGCGTTAACTCCTTTAATGATAAAATCTACCTTACAATGGCCGACCCCTCTTGGCGCGTTATAGAAGTTGACTCTGAGGGCTGGCGCCTTCTTGCAAAAGCACCTTTCCCTACAATTAAGCAATCACACGCTGAAAGTTACCCAACTCCTCTCCCTGGCGGTTCTATAGACCTCCTCAAGAAGTACTTTCTTTATAATATGAATGAGGATACTTTCAAACTTGTCATTGGCTTTATCCTCTCTTGCTTTCGTCAAACACTTGAATACCCAATTCTTGTTATTAATGGCACACAAGACAGCGGGAAGAGTACTATAACTAACATGATTCTCCGCATTGTAGACCCCTGCAAGAGTACGGCGGCCCGCCCACCTACTAAGGAAAGTGACCTAGGTGTTTCAGCTATCCACCGTCACCTTCTTGCATACGATAATTTAAGCTCCCTAAGTCCTGACATGTCTGATGCTATCTGTTGTCTTTCAACCGGCTATACAGCCAATTTAAGAAAGTTATATACAAATGGAGAAATTTACACCTATACAATTCATCGTCCCGTCATCCTTAACGGCATCTCAGCCCTTGTCCACCGCGACGATTTGGCGCGTAGAACCATTGGAATCTACCTTGTCGCTAATGGAGGAGTTAAGCAACCACCTGAACTGCTCGAAAGAGAGTTTAGAACTGATTTGCCTTACATCTTCGGCGCGATCTTGGATGCGCTCTCATGCGCCCTTAAGTATGAAAATAGTGTCAAACTCGGCCTCGTGGAAGGCCTGATAAGTGTAGCTAATTGGGTCGAGGCTTCTCACCTTTTTCCAGAAGGCAACTTCACACATATCTACAACAAAAATAGAGAAGCACTTTCTTTGATGCTTTTAGAAAGTGACGATCTTGTTCGCTTAATACTTGAAATGATGAAGGATAAGCATCATCTATATTGTACATTTGACTCTTTTGCTGCGGATGCGGTAGTGTATAAGAAACATCAAGTAAACGCTTTAAAGAATTCTGTCTCTTTCTTCAACCGTCTTGAGCGTATTAAACCGGGGCTTGCACGCTTTAAGTTAAATGTAGTAGAATTAGGTAGAGATAATGTTACAGGTGATAGAAGGTTCAGTATACATAAATGCGTTTAGAATGGGATAAAGTTGCGCAACGTGCTTCATCTTCTACCCTTACTGTAGAGGAAGAGCAGTTTGCCCGCCTAGTTGCTGGTGGCATTCCACAATGCATTGCATATCAAGAAGCTTTCAAGACAAATAGTAAGTATAGTGACACAAAGGCGGCTGACCCACGTATTAAGTTACGTATAAAAGAGATTAGAGAGGCTGTAATGAAAGACACAGAATTCGATGTTGCTCAAGTACTCAAAAGTTTTATGGACGTTTATGACGAAGCGCGTGAGTGGAAAGACCGCGCTAATGCTCTGCGTGCCTTAGAAAATGTGGCGAAGCATCTTGGTATGTTCGTCGCTAAGAGTGAAAATACCCTTACCGTTAATGGGCTTTCTAACGTGCCAAATGAGCTCCCTGAACAGCTAAAGCGCCTTGCCCACGCTGCTGGCGTTCAACTAATCTTAGAAGAAGAAGAGGAAGAGAGTGAACATAAAGACCTTACCGCTTAAAGTACCACTTCCCGCTAAAGGTGAAGCAACCGTTGTTCTTGTAGAGCTTGACGCTTTTGAGCGCCCGCTTATACGCATAGCCATCGTCTCCACTGGTGAAGTAGACACAATTTATGAAGGACTTCTCAATGACGAATAATTACATACAAGCTATTGATCCCTATCCTTCTACTACTATTTATGATCGAGAAGATGATAAGGCTTGTATAAAAAGTATTAACTAAAGATGGAAAATGAACGAGTTGGGGAACTCTATCAAGAACGCTTAATGCTGCGTGATAAGCTACTTCAAAAGGCTATCTTAAAGGCGCGAAGTAGCTTTTATCATTATGTGCAATTGATGGCCGCTGAAGTCTTCCCTGAAGGATACAAAGACGGTCGCCATATATGGGCCATTTGTGCACGCCTTCAAGCAGTAGCAGATGGTAAGTGCAAGCGCCTGCAAATCTTTCAGCCACCTAACTCTTCTAAGTCTTCTCTTTCTTCCATCCTCTTTCCCTCTTGGATTTTTGGTAAGCATCCTTACTGGCAATTCCTTGAAGTGTCACATAGCGGCACCCTTGCCGAGGGCTTCGGGCGGCGAGTGCGTGACCTTCTAAGTGAGCCACTCTATAAGCGCATCTTTCCTGGTACACAAATTCGTGAAGACGTTGCCGCCGCAGGGAGGTGGTACACCCAAAGCGGTGGCCAGTATCATGCTGTGGGTGCTGGTAAGAACATTGCTGGTATGCGTGGTAACATTATTGTCCTTGATGATGTTCTTTCGGAGCAAGATGCTCTCTCTCCTGCTGCCCGAAAGAAGATACGAGAGTGGTATCCTCAAGGTCTCCGCTCACGCCTGCAACCTAAGAGTGCAATTGTTGTGGTCAACACACGTTGGAGTTTAGATGACCTTTCTGGCTTCCTTCTAGATGAAGCTCAAAAGAATAAAAGTGCTGACCAGTGGGAAGTTCTCTCTATTCCTGCCCTCCTAGACGAGAAAAGTGCACATCTTTTAGGTTATGAGAAGGGAACCTCTTTCTGGCCAGAAAGGTGGTCAACAGCGGAGCTTATTCAAACACGCGAGAGTATGCCAGAGCACCAATGGGCCGCTCTTTATATGCAAAGTCCTGTCATCGCTGGCGGCAACATAGTAAAGCGCACCGACTTTCGTGTATGGAAAGATAGACTTTCACCTACTTTTGACTTCATTTTGCAGACTATTGATAGCGCAACAAGCACAAAAGAACGTTCTTCTTATAGTGTCATTCATACTTGGGGTATCTTTCATACACACGAGCCTGATGCAAAAGGGGCCGAACGTCGAATAAGTAACATGTTTCTCATACATAAGTGGCGTGACCGTGTTCTCTACACTGACTTACGGGATAAAGCACAAGCACTTTATGATAAATACCAACCCGATCTAATTGTTATTGAGAAACGTTCCTCTGGTGAGGCTCTTATCCCTGACCTTAATCAAGCTGGTATCCCCGTCTTCGCGTTTAACCCTCAAAACAGGGATAAAATGGTGCATCTTCAAGCTGCCGCCACTTACTTACGCAATGGACACGTATGGATTCAAGACAAAGAGTGGGCGTGGGAGACAGTAGATGAAATATGCAACTATCCTTCTGCCCCTCATGATGATGAAGTTACCTGCTTTTACATCGCGGCGCTTGCACTACGCGATAACTACCTTCTTGAGCACCGTCGCAACCCTATTTTCCATGAAGAACCCCCAAAACCTCGTCAAACTTATTGGTCATAGCCCTTGAAATCCATAAAAAATGCACTATATGTTACAAAATGGCCCAAACTGCAAGGATTTATAATGTTCCCTGATTTTGTTGCTGTGTTTGTGTTACTTATCAATCTTGTATACCTTTTTTATTTGGCAAAAACGCCATAATAGAAAGACTGAAAATGAGTGATCTTACCTTTACTACTTTGATGAGTATACTACTATTAACGTTAGGTGCATTTTTCATATTGACAGCAATATTCTAATAGGAAAACAAAAATGGCAGATATTATCTTTGCTATTAGTTTTTGTGTAACAGTTCTAGTAATCGTTGTATAGACAGCATGGGTTCTTCGATAGAATGGGAAAACTGAAATGACAGTATATGAATTTTATATTTTAATTGTTACTAGTTTAACTCTTGGCCTTGCCCTTAGTGCAATACCAAACTAATTACTTAAATAGGAGAAAAGAAATGACTAAAGTTAATGCGTGGTTCTTTGATGGTGAAGCTCTTCATGAGATTTATGGTACTGATCTTAATGGTGAGCCTATTGCTAAATTAGTTGCTAGATGGGATGAAGATGCCCAAAAGCTACGTGCATGGAACGAGACGCCTGAAACGTCTCCACCTACTCCTCCAATGCCACGTAATGATGTGCTTTCTTCCCTACTCTTAGATAAGAGTTGGTTTACTATGCGTAAGGATGGGGTAGTTGAGTATCGACATCAGCAATTGCCATCTATGCGTATTGAGTTTACTGTGAAGGATGTAGAGATACTCCAAAAGTGGCTTGTTGAGAATAAAGCGGAGAAGACTAATGCGTAGTATTCGCATTGCATGTGTTCCTAATACACCAGAAAAGCTGGGAGAAGTTCACTCTACCTCCTTGCCATTTTTGGAGTGGCTAAGTACACATAATAAGTCTTCAGCCGGGCATCTTATTTATGATATGTTATCTGTTCCTGGCCTGAGTAACCTTGTAGTAGTTGCGTATGATGGAAACACTAACTTCATCTTAGGGGCGGCCCTTGTTTCCTTAGGTGGTGGTCATGCTATTATTTCTAACATGGCTGTCATTTATAACAGGGCGCGAGCTGTGCCTGATATGCTTACCTATATCTCCCTTTTAGCACAAGAGAAGGGGCTTAAAGCCATAAAAATAGTTAAGACGTGCCACTCTTACGTTCTTACGAGTGCAAAAGCACAAGGGGCTACTATAGATAAGGATCAACCTGACTGGCTCTTTCACATGGACTTGAATTCTGACGAATAAAAGTGTACACTAAGAGGAGGGAGTTCTATTATGTGGATACGGGTTCAAACCTGGTCCTCTTAAGCTCCCTCTTTTTAGAAAGTAAAAAATAGTGGAAAGTGCTCTTTCACAATATCTTGATGTTCCCATCCCCTCTAAAGAGGGGGAGGCTTCTGCTCCTTCTTTAGAAGACGTTGATATTAGTGGTGCACCTCATAATGCAAACCTTGCCGAATACTTAAGTGAAGATACTTTAGTAAAAATTGCCAGTGATGTTCATCGTCGCTTCATTACTGACCGTGATTCTCGTACTGACTTAGATAAAGTAATTGAAAAAGGTCTTGACTTACTTGGTATTAAAGCTGAGGAGGTAAGTACTCCTTTCAAGGGTGCCTGCACAGCTACACTTCCCATTCTTTTAGAAAGTGCAGTTAAGTTCCAGAGTAAGGCAATTCAGGAAGCCTTTCCCGCCGAGGGCCCTGTCAAGACAAAAGTAATAGGTAAGTGGACAGAAGAAAAAGAGCAGGCGGCTCAACGCGTTAAAGACTTCATGAACTTTCAGCTTACTGAACAAATGGAAGAATACTTTGACGATCACGAGCGAATGCTTGTCTACTTACCTATTATTGGTAATGCTATAAAGAAAACATACTTTGACCCCGTTCTGGATCGTCCCTGCTCTCACTTTATTAGCATGGACCGTTTCCATGTTAACTACTATGCGCCCGACTTAGAACGAGCACAATGTTATACAGAAATTATGTACCGTTCAGAGAATGAATACTTTGATGAAGTAAATGCACGCCGCTTTCGTTCAGTAGAGCTTGGCCATCCGGGAATGCCTGTCTTAAGTGATACTGCTAATAAAATTGATCGCCTTATGGGCCTTTCCCAACCTGGGGCCGACTCACCACAGTACACTTTTCTTGAGCAACATGTTTACACACGCATTCCTGGCCTTGATAAGGAAGAACAGCCAGCCCTTCCCTACGTCATTACTATTGACGAAACATCACGTAAAGTGTTAAGCATTTATCGTAATTGGAGTAGCATCGACCCTCGCAAAAGAAAAATCTTATGGTACACCTCTTTTAAGTATGTACCGTGGTTTGGCTTCTACGGCCTTGGCCTCCTGCATCTTATAGGCGGCCTCACAAAGACGGGCACATATGCAATGCGTTCTCTTATTGATGCGGGGCAGCTGGCATCAATGCAGGGCGGTTTTAAGCTGCGTGGTGTTCGTATTACAGGTGACAATGCTCCTCTACAGCCGGGTGAGTGGAAAGACTTGGGAGGCAACATTCAAGATGTTCAGAAGGCACTTCTACCTATTAAGTATGGAGAGCCATCACAAACACTTTTTAGCTTGCTTAACTTTGTCAATTCTTTAGCACAAAAGTTTGCGGATTCTACTGAGCAAGTTGTGGCGGATAGTAGCTCTTACGGCCCAGTAGGCACTATTATGGCGCTTCTCGACAACTCTACAAAGTTCTTCTCAGCTATTCACAAGCGCATTCATAAAAGCCAGCGGCGTGAGTTTCAACTCCTCTTCAAGATTAATTCATGGTTTCTCCCTGTTGTCTACCCTTATGAAGTTGAAGGTGGTGATCGTAACGTCTTTAAGAAAGACTTTAACCCTGGTGTGGGCGTTCTTCCTGTTAGCGACCCAAATGTTGCCTCTCAGACGCACCGCCTTGCAATGGCCCAATTCAACCTTGAAATGATGTCGCGCGTTCCTGAAGTATATAATAAGCGTGAGGCTATAATGCGTATTCATCGCGTTTTAGGCACGCCTGACATTGACAAACTTCTTCCTCCTCCTAACGAGGCAAAGGCGCAAGACCCCCTTAGCGACCTTCAAAGTGTTGTTCGTGGCCTTCCTATTGCTGCCTTC
>ERZ1292644.56-Hain-H14-01um-R2-56-length-68540-cov-6_pt1 | contig 68540 bp, 99 predicted proteins | sample MGYA00564402_ERZ1292644 | MGnify/ENA primary metagenome ERZ1292644 (study PRJEB36523, sample SAMEA6512644) | groundwater metagenome | collected 2019-01-09 | study: AquaDiva: Metagenomics assemblies of 32 groundwater samples
TCGCCCCGCGCGAGGAGAAGGCGCAGCCGGCGGCAGTCGATGTGGTGCTACCGGCTCAGATGCTCCCCATCGACCGCCGTACTCCTGAGCAGTTCGCGAAGTACCTGGAGCGACGGCACGTCTCGCTGGAACTTGCGGCGGCGCGTGGAGTGGGGTATTGTGAAGCAGGGCGCTACGCGCGCCGCATCATCGTGCCGGTGGAGACCGATGGACACCTCTACACTTTCGTCGCCCGTACCATCCTCAGCCAATGCCCGAACTGCGCCGAGCGCCTCGATAAGTGCGTTTGTTCCCGGCCTTTTCCAAAGGTTCTCACTCCAAAAGGCGGACATCCCCGCCTCACTGTCTACAATTTCGATGCTGTTAGACGTGGAGGTTCGCCAAGCTTGGTCGTGGTTGAAGGTGTGTTTGATGCGCTGCGACTACCAAACGAGGCCGTGGCTCTGCTCGGTAGTACAGCCTCCCATACCCAGATTGCCCTGCTTGCAGGTCTCGCCCGTGGTCGTCGATGTATTCTCGCCTTGGACGGGGACATGGCCGGCTATCGTGGTGCTTTGAAGTTGGCGGACGCGCTCACCGCCGAGCTGGTACAGGTCAGCGTTGCCCTCTTGCCAAGCGGCAGCGACCCAGGTAGTCTTAGAGCAGAGGAGTTTGAGACTTGCTTGACAAACGCCCAACCGTATATCCTGTAGGTTGGGAGCCAAAGCCGCTCTGGTGGAACGACGCCGTGCCTTTTTATGGCGGGCCGTTACCGCGTCCAACAGAGATCGCATTCGCCCTTCGTTCGGGCGTCTTAATTGTCTGCCATGAAGACCGATGCCAGCCATACACGGTCTGGAGCGGAGAGGAAGTCATTAGCTTCAGCAAAACTCCAGAGGAGGCAATCTATCGGGCGAAACTAGAAATCTTGCGTCTAGCTCATATCATCGTTTAGGCTGGACAGAGCCGCTTTAGAGGAGAAGAGAATGTTTGGATTGTTCAAGCAGCGCACCGTTAAGCAGCATACCGTAATCTGCCGCAAATGTGGCCATGTGATCAGCAAGGATCGCGCCGTCAAGAAAGTGTCCAACCAGTTCGTCGGCTCCTCCGATTACCGTCGATGGGCAGATGGATTGGCAGATGGATGGGCAGATGTTGACATCTACTTCTGCGAGGAACATGCTCCGAAGTGGGATCGTGAGGAGCAGTGTGGGTATAATGCGCCCCACTACTACAAGATACTTAAGGAAGAAGTAGACGCATAGAGAGGGAGGAAGCAATTTGTTGTTTAAACACCCATTCGTCCAGTTCGTAATACGGGTTCTGTTAGTTGGCGCAGGAGCCGGCCTCGGATACGGTGCGGAGGACATCGTGAATGTCCCTGGCCTTGGCCCAGACGAGACCGCCGGCCTCGGGCTGCTGTTCGGCGTACTGGGTGCCTACGCCCTCTCAAAGGTTCGGCGCTCGTGAGCACGGACGGGCTTAGTCTCGCGTTGAGTCTCCAGCACAAGATTAACCTCGGCAACTATGAATCGGCTGAGTGCTTCGTCTCCGTCTCGGGCGTGTCTGTCAATACTACGCCAGACGACATTGACGAAATCCTCGACCAGAGCAAGATCGTCTACACCAAGATCGCAGAGTCTCTGCGTGCTAAGATCAAGCAAGCACGAGCAGGGATGTCCTAGAGGAGGGCAAGATGGGTTACAAAGACGCAGACGCCGACGAGAGCATCGCTGGCCGCAACGAAGTCCGGTCGGGCACGCCGTTCTATTCGCCGCAGGCGGGCGAGAATGGCAAGTGGAAGCGCAACCGACTGCGCGTGCTGCCGCCGCGTGACGACCAGACGGACGGCAAGTATTACAAGTGGGTTGCCATCCACGGCGACATCTTCGACCGGCCGATCCTCTGCAATGAGAAGATGTTTGATGAGGACTGCCCAGCCTGCACGCACGCTCGCGAACTTCAACGGGCTGGCCGCACGGATGACGCTAAGCGCTTCTGGCCTAACTGGCGCGCCCTGATGAACGTGATCGCGCTTACATCGGACGGCGAGCCGATCAAAGAGACCGATGGTAGCGTCCGCATTCGTGTGTGGGCCGCTGCGCGTTCTTTGTGGGACGAGCTGCTTGACAAGGGTGTCCCGACTCTGCCGGAGGGCGAGCGTGACATCTCCCACGTTAAGGAGGGCCGCGATCTGATCGTCAAGCGCAAGGGCACAGGTCAAAAGGACACCAAATACGAGTGGCTCAAAGACCCGAACGACGACGACGTAATTGCCTTTCCCGCCGCTTCGCCGTTGCCGAAGGCTGTCCTGGCGACGATCCGCGATGACGACGACGCGCTGCACATTCTCGATGGTGTGTATTCGCATCTCCCCTCGGCCAAAGTCGCTGGTCTACTGAAGGCCCCCGAGCGGTCTGATCCGTTCGAGGACGACGAGGACGAGAAGCCGGTTGATGGCACATACCGTGAACTGCCGGCGGCTGACGAGGACGAAGACGACCCGCCGGCAAAGTCGACCAAATCGTCCAAGGCTTCGAAGCCAGCAACCGCCGACCGCGTGACGAGCGCCCGCGAGGAGCTTCAGCGCCGCATTAACGCGGCCCAGCCAGCCGACGACGACGAGGACGAGGAGTAATGGGAGATCCAATTGCTATCGTCTTCTTTGGTGCCCTAGTAATCCTGGTGTTGGTGCTGGCTGCGTATGTTGGCCCACCGCCTGGGGGAGGCTCGCGTGGCTCGTAAGAAGGCCGACGAGCCTGTTGTTGGCGATAACATCCAAGCTCGCATCCTCTCCAAGCTCAGCAAGGACAAGGCGCTGGGCGGCGTGGTCAAGCGGGCGAGCGGGAGCCTGTTCTCCGACACTCCCTACTACATCTCTACCCAGTCTGCCATGCTCGATTATGCTATCGGCCAACCTGGTGTCCCTGCCGGTAAGCTGACAACCATCTTCGGGCGCGAGGGCGGTGGGAAGTCGACATTGGCACAACATCTCCTAGCTGAGACGCAGCGGGTGGGTGGCATCGCTGTCTACATTGACAGCGAGCAGCGCTTCGATCGCACGCGGGCTGGCCGCCTGGGTTTAAACGTCGATGACCTGATCCTCATTGATGGAGCCACGATGGAGCAAGCCTTTGACGCCATCGAGAAGGTGATTGATGGAGTGCGGGAAGAGGCGGTCGACGTGCCCGTGATGGTGGTGTACGATTCGCTCGCCGGCGCGCCGCTTAAGAAGCAGCTCGAAGCCGAGATGGGCGACGTAATCGTCGGCAAGGCTGCCGCATTAGTGGGCGCGGTGACCCCCCGGCTGAAACTCAAGATTTCGACGCTTGGCGTAGCGCTGGTGATCGTGAACCAGATTCGCAGCCGCGTCCAGTTCGTCGACCCGCGTTCGCCGTCTACCTACGAGCGCATCAAGGTCATGGGCAAAGAGCACACGATGATCGCGGAATGGCCCCTGATCTTTCATTCGGCGTTGATGTTGTATGTGAACTCGATCTCGACGACAGGCGAGAAGGATGCTCCTACGGGCATTCGGGCGAGGGCGATCGTTCGTAAGTGCGGCATCGCCCCACGCGAGATGTGGCAGGCTGAGTTCGACATCGACTATTTGACCGGCATCGACCGAACCGGCTCGAAGTTCGAGCTGCTCGAACGGCTGAAGATCATTGAACACACGAGCGCTGGGTGGTACGCCTACACGGACTCAGACCGTTTCGGCAGCAAGAAATTCATGCGTAAGGCGTTTGTGGACGAGTTGGCCGAACATCCCGAGCTGGAACAGATCATTCGAGAGGCCCCGACAAAATGGCAGACCGAAACCTAAGCGTAGCAAAGGTGACTTTGGCGGTTGGGCCGATTGTTTTCAGAGGCCCCATTCAAATACTGTTCCCCTCTGCTGGATTCACCGCTGGATATTCCGTTCTCAACGCGGCCGATATAGAACTACAGTTGGGCGAAATGATTGTGGCTGAGATCTCAAAGGTGCAGGTGCCGTTGATGTCGCCGCCGCTGGTCGACGAAACCTACGAGGCGCGCTTTGAGCGCCTTGTGTTTCAGTCAAAGACGCCACCGCTTTTTCCAGTTGAAGAAGAAAAGCTGGCGATCACGTCTACGTTCGAGATTCACTTGCATAAGCTGCCAGATGACGAAGCGCCCGACCAACGCCATCGATGGTTCCTGACAGACCTCCAGCGCCATAACCCACCAGAGCCAAATCCGGCCTGCAAACCGAACCGCTGCACGATCTTGACTGCACAGTTGACTAGCGCCGAGTTTCTGGAAGAGACATACGACGGCGAGCGCGAATATAAGTATAATTGGGTGGACATCAAACTGCTGGGGAATGTCTGATGCCATACTGGTTGAAGCGCCTACTAATTCGGCTGCACCTTCGGAAGAAGCTCGTGCCCCTGCCGGCCTGGATGGTTGGCGAGGTGTGGTCGCCCCGCACCACGCCGCTTGCCAGCATGTCTGCGGACGCAACTGGCTATCTTGAAGTAGCCAACCCGCACCGCTACCCTGTTGGTACGATCCTACAGAACACTTCCGGTGGTTCCTACAGCATAGACATGGTGGTGGTCGAAGGCTTTGTAATGAAGGTGCGCCATCTCCTGCCGTGTCGTTTCACTTGGCTACCGGGCGACGATGTAATAGTCGTCGGCGTACAGGGCAGAGATGACATACTCGAAAGCTAAGCAGGATGTCTTGGCAAAGCTGCGGTTCAAGGCTCAGGGTCACATCTACTCGCTCGACCGAATGCGGATACCGAGCGTGACCCAGATTATCGACCCGCTGCTGCCCTATGCCTCCCTGCCGCGCGAGATCCGCGAGGCGGCGCTGATCCGAGGCGACATCGTTCACAAGCTGACGGCGCTCGCCGACCAAGGAAAGCCCTGGGAGGATGGTGCTGCCATAGACGCGGCCGATATGGCTGGGTATCTCTTCGCGTGGGAGTCGTTTAAACACACAACTGAATGCCGCATCGTCGCCACGGAACAACGCGTCTACCATCGGACGTATCGCTACGCCGGTACGCTCGACCGGCTAGTGATCCTAGGCGATGATCCATCGGTTGCCGTGTTGGAGATCAAGACCGGCGAGTTGATGCCTGAGTATGCGCTCCAGACGGCGGCATATCTGCACGCCGTCAACGATGGGCGAGCGCGTGGCGAGCCACCAGTCGAGCGCCGCTATGTCGTTCAGCTCATGCCTACCGGCAAGTTTCATCCATTGGAGCACCGAGAGCGCGGTGACTTCCAAGTCTTCCTAGCGGCGCTCACAATCCAGAGCTGGAGAATGAGATATGCTTGAGAACATGGATGCCCTAGCCGACCGCATCGTCTTGAGGTTAGTATCCCAAGGGATTTCTTTGGTTGAGCTGCGCCAGTTCTTAGGCCGCAAGCGGATCGGGGTTGATAGCAGCGGCCGACGATACATCGTTACGGATGGTGTATTATACGAGGACGAGTTCCCCACGGCGTTCGCCGCTCTAATCAAGGAGAAATCGGATGCCGAACAAGATTCCGACTGAGGCCGAAGTCCAGAAGGCGCTTGCGCCCTACGTCGCTGAGACGCTGCCCGAGGTGCCGCAGATTGATGACGGCGATGACTATATAGCGGCGGGTGAGGCGCTGAAGGATACTAAGCGCCGCCAACATGCCTTGGACGAGCTGAAACGGACGATGACCCGCCCACTCGATGAGACAAAACGCGCGATCTTGGCTCTCTTCGACCCGGCGTTGACGCGGCTGAGCCGGCGGGAGACGGCGATCAAGACCGCGATCAAAGTCTACAACGCCCGCCTTGAAGATGAGCGCCGCCTGCTCGAAGCCAAGCTCCGGCAGGAACAGGCCGATAAGGTCACTAAGATCGAGGCGAAGGTTGAGCGCTTGCGCGAGCGCGGGCGTGACGGGGAAGCCGAGGCGCTCACAGAATCAATCCCGCCCCTGCCCATCGTCGTAGCCGACAAGCCCGTCGTGAGCGGCATCTCAGAGCGGAGTGTCTGGAAGGCAGAGATCATCGATATGCTAGAACTGGCGGCGGCCGTGGCGCTCGGGCAGGTTCCGCTGGGGTACATACTGCCTAACCAATCAGCCCTTGACGCGCAGGCCCGTTCATTGAAGAATGGTATGCGCGTCCCAGGCGTGCGCGCGGTCGAAGATAAGACCGTTGTCGCTAGAGGTTGAAATGAGCATCTTCATAAATGTAGAGTGGCATCGTTTGGTGTTCGGAATCGCTTTTGCGGTCTACCCAGCTAGTCCGAAGATGGCCCTCACTCTGTATTTTGGCCCCGCAAGCATCTGTTTCTTTGCGGACGGTAAGTGGAGCGTGTGCTATACCCCACATCGAGGCGAGCAGCGATGGTGGCGAGGGTGGAGTAAAGGAGGATCAAAATGAACGATTTGATACCGACACGGGATAGGCTTCTGTTCCACATCCCTGCTTTCATGCAGGTCGAATCGGTTTGTGACGACGAGATCTTTGACGATTTCGTGGTCGTCCTGATCGAGGTCGAAGGCGCGGACGACAACACTACCTGGCGGGCGGTGGAGAGCGGCAGCCGCCTACACTTCCATGTCCCGACTGGCGAAGTCGAAGCATTCGAAGTCGGTCGAGTCTTCGCGCTCGACGGCGTGCTGGAGAGCCTGTAATGTCCACGCTACTAGCCGAAGACATCATCGAAGCGCTCAAACGCCATGATTATTGCGGCCACGAAGAGGAGTTCCCAACGTGGTGTCGTGTCTTTGACGCGCTCGTCGCCGCCGAAGAGATTAGTAAGGACGATCTCTTCGCTCGGTTCCACGACGATCCCGCCTTTCCTGACATCCCAGGCGATGCCTTGGAGTCTGAGTGATGGAGCACGCACCCTACATCTTCTTCATCGTTGGGAGCGCTTGCTTCATCATCGGATCAATCATCGCCGGCTGGTTTCTACCGTGATCGCTGGCATTTCTACCGTGATCGCTGGCATCGATCCAGACACTAAGCAGATCGTGGTCTCGCTGCCTGGCGGCGAGTTCCTGGTGGCGGCTACGAAAGAGCGCATCGCCGAACACCGCTTCAAACCACTGATGCTCCAGTTCCGTGTGCTTGTCTTGCAACTTCATACGGACTGGATTTATATTGAACGGCCTCCGATGGGCGTGAATCCGCGCTCGACCATCGATCAGGCGATGGTTGTCGGTGGCATCGCGAGTATCCTGATCGAGCGGGGATTAAACTTCTCGCTCGTCGACCCTGGCACTTGGAAGAAGGGACTTTTGGGAAATGGCCGAGCTGACAAACCCCTCATCCGAGATTGGGCCATCGCCAACCTTGGCCTCCCCAGCGACCTCAAACAAGATCAATATGACGCGGCTTGTATCCGTAGATGGGGCGAACTGTCCAGCGGGCGGTAACCATCACTGGGTTATCTTGTCGTCGTCGTCACACTATTCCCGCCCGCACGGTAAGGGCGAGCTGATCGAGGAGTCAATCCAGCGCTGCAAGAAGTGCCAAGCTGTGCGCCAGAACGTGTGCGTGCTGCCCCGAGGCGAATGAGTTGTGTGCGAGGTCTGGGTGGCTCTACGACAATGCGGCCTACCTGCGACTTGGAAGAAGCGTCTCGGCGCGGGTTGTTGGGTGTTGCTGTGTGAGCGGCACGCACGAATGACCTACCAATTGGAGCAAACATGAGCGCGATCGCGCGCATTTACGAAGTCAACAATTGCACGCGCTGTCCAGCCCTTTGCGCCGCGCGGTCACAGATCGTCAACGGCGTAGGCAAAGCCAACGCGCCTATTATGTTTGTCGGCCAAAATCCAGGTGTCTTTGAAGACAAAGATGGCGTACCGTTCGTCGGCAAGTCAGGTCAACTGCTCGCGTTGATGTGTGACGCCGCCGGGATTCCGCGCGGGTCAATTTACCGCACCAATGCCGTGCGCTGCTTCAGCCCGGGCAACCGCAAGCCCAAGCGTGAAGAGGTCGAGAATTGCCGCGATTACCTAATCGAGGAAATCCTTGAAGTGAACCCGGCCGTGATCGTCACGCTTGGCGACACCGCCCTCCAGGCGCTCTGTGCGTTGGATGGTGGGTACACCCATAACACCCAGCTCCAGGTGTGGCAGAATAAGTGCGACCAGCTCCAGTCTGATTACGACGAGGCGCTACTGACGTGGATGGGCGCAGGCGCGCCGCGCGGCCAGAAGCCGGCGAAGCCAAAGCTCCCTCTAAAGCCACGCCGCAGCGCCCCGCCAACCACCACAATCAAGGATGTGGCGGGCCACACGCTTACCCAGCGAGACACTGGCATTCCGCTCATCCCTACTTATCACCCGGCGTATTTGATGCGCGGAAAGTGGGAACAGTGTGAACAAGTCATCGCTCATCTCGCGAAAGCGAAGCGCGTCGCGGAAGGCGAACAGAAAGTCGGTAGCCTCGGCGAGTATGCGGTCATTGATACCTTTCCTAAACTGGAAGCGTTACGGGACTATCTACTCTCCGATGCTGTCGACACAATCTGGTTCGATACAGAAACCACTGGCATCCATTGGATGACCGATGAGCTGCTTTGCATCTCGTTCGCGGGGCGGCCCGGCGAGGGCTTCGTCGTGCCCGTGCTTATGCAGAACAAAGACGGCGATACAGACATCGTGCCATCTTGGGGTTATAGGTACAATCGGCTCGTTCGAGTGCTGCAAGAAATCTTTGGCTCAGACAAACCAAAGGGCGGCCAGAACATCATCTTCGATCTGCGATTCCTAGAGCGAAAGCCTGGGGGCCACATCGAGGCTGTGACGGCCTTCGGGATCGAAGTAAATGGGCCGTTCAAGGACACGATGCTGGCGCACCACGCTGTCGCTGAGAGCCAGCCGCACGGCATGACAACCAATCTCGCGTTGTGGACGGACATGCCATTCTACGAGCAGGAAGTTAAGAAATACAAGAAGGCGATGGCTCTCGCCCCCAACAACATAATTTGGCCCTACTCGGCGGCCGACGCTGATGGCCTACCTCGCTTGTGGGAACCGATCCGTAAGCAGGTCGAGACCGAGGAAGTCGACTTCGCGCTCGACAACATCACGATGCCGTTGATCCGTGTTTGCCGTAACATCGAAGACCGGGGCTTTCCTATCGACCGCGATTATTTCGATCGCCTCTGCAAGTTCTACGGCCGCGAGATCGAGAAAGCCGAAGCGGCGCTATGGAAGATCGTGCCGACCCGCCCCCCAGGTTGGAAGTACAACTACGCGCCGACGCTACGCGAGGTTCTCTTTAAAGACCTTGGGCTACCACCGTCGGGCCGCAAGACCGACTCGGGGCATGGATGCCAAGACTGCTCGGATGGTGTCTGCTTCGAGCACGACCAGACTGGCAAGGATGCCCTCAAAGACATCCAGGCATCCAATCCCCATCCAGCGCTAGACGTGATTATCACCCTCAAGAACCTTACGAAGCGCAAGTCGGTCTATTTAGACGGTGGACGGGGCGGCCTGCTGCGCTACATTCGGCTAGATGGGCGCGTCCATTCATCAATGAAGATTGGCCTAGCCGAGACTGGACGCCTTGCCTCCGAAGAACCGAACTCGCAGAACATCCCGAACTATGTTCACATCCATCCCCTCGGACATGTCTGCGCGGATTCTGAGTGCAAAGCTAATTACGACGAGACGTTTGGCATCAACACGGACAACGCCTTCCATGACCTCGTGCGTGCGCCGGACGGCCACGGAATAATGAATGTTGACTGGAGCCAGCTTGAGATCTGGGTGCTGGCTTATCGCTTGTTCGAAGACTTCGGCGACCGCACGTTGCTCGAAGTCTTGGAGTCCGGTACAGACATCCACCTATGGATGGCGCGGCAGATGTATCCCAACATCGACCCCGATCTGGACGATAAGGCGTGGCGAGCCGCACACCCAGACCTTCGGCGGCGAGCGAAGATGGCAAACTTCGGTATTGGTTACGGCCTGACTGAGCAGGGCTTCGTCCTCCGTGAGCGCTGTTCACCCGAGGAGGCACGCGAGGCCATTGAGCGCTACAAGTCAATCGTGCCCATCGATCTGTACTTCAAGAGCATTCGGAACCAACTTTTCCGTTACCGCGCCGTAGAGGATTGGGCCGGCCGCCGCCGGCACATCTTGCACCTGGCGATCCTGAAGGCGATGGGCGAGCTGGGTGATATGGAAGCCGCCATCCGTGAGGGCATCAATATGCCGATTCAGGCTGGTGGCTCAGACCTGCACAGCGTCGCTTCGGCCGCGACCGACGCGCTTAACATTTTACAGAAACGCGGCTGTTACGCTATAATGTCCGTACATGACTCCTTGACGTTTGAGTTCGGCTGGCCGGATAATGAATATGCCGTCCAGACGGCTTGGATCATCAAGAACTTATGGACGGACATCGCTTGGAACACGCTTCGCTCGAATGGTTCCCCCCTTCACTGGCGAGTACCGAGCGAGGTAGAATGGGGGCAGACATTGGGAACGCCGACGTTTAAGATCGAAGCTGACGGGACATTCCACCCGCTCTGAGGAGGAGCTATGGCTCGCACGACAACCCGTAAATGTTTAGTCGCTGACTGTCCTAACCTATTCGTCTGCGACGCAGAGTCATCCCGACGTTATTGCGACCTCCATTTCGGCGGGCGCGGGGTGCCTCTTGCGGCGAAGGTACAGTCGCCACTTAGCAAAGACCCCGAAACGGAAGCGGACTTCCTCGCCAAAGCGGCCGAGTTCTTGGCTACCCACCGCCCGCTGCCGCCTGTGCCAGAGAAGATTCGGGCGGTGCGTATCGAGGACATGGGCTTCGACACGCCGCAAGAGGCCGTAGCACTATTCAGCGATCTACACTACGGCTCCCGCATTGACCCCCGCGTGACCGCCGGCCTCGCCTACTACGATCCAGACATCGCCCGGCTGCGGCTTGAGCGTTGGCGTGACGGCCTACTACGTTTCACCCAGATGGATCAAGCGCTCATTGACGTTGACATCTTGCACCTGTTCGCCCTTGGCGACGACGTTGAGGGGCACGGCGAAATGTTCGGCTCACAGAAGCTCTCGATGGCCGAATCCGTCGGCTTCCAGGTACTCGGCTTCGTCGATCTAACATCGAGCATCCTGCTGGACTTCCTGTCCCGGTATAAGAAGATCAAGGTCTACAAAGTACGCGGCAACCACGGCCGCATCACCGCGATGGCGCGGAATGACTACCCTCCAGATAACTTGGAGCTGCTCGGCTGGAGCAATATCGCCGACCGTGTGCGACGCCAGACGGGCGGCGACTGGAGCGAAGGGCCGAATGGCATCCGCCAACTGGAAGGCGGCCTGATCGACTTTTACATCTCGCCGTCCTTTATGACATTCGTCGAGATACTCGGCCACAGTTTCGCGCTACGGCACGGCGATCGCATCAAGGGCATTGCGTCTACTTACACGGGTCTCGTGGACAACAAGTATCGTTTAAACGCCATCGTGGGCGAGGTTATCAATTACTACTGCATCGCCCACCACCACGAACCCCAATCTATCGAGTCCGAGATTGGCGGCGAGTCAATGGTGAATGGTTGCTTTGTCGGCCCTTCGTTGCTCTCCGTATCAATGGGGCGGCCGGCCGCTAATATCCCAAGCCAGGAGTTCTTCCTGATGCACCCGAAGCACGGGAAGACCCACCAACACCGGATCCGCCTCGCATCAAAAGAAGAGATGCGGGAGCTGATAGAATGGACAGGGCGCAGCTACTAAAGCAAGGAGGAACCAATGAGCAACGAAACGACTGATGGACAGGAGGCACAGGAATTGGTCGGTACTAATATGGGCCGTCCGCTCTCGTCCGAAGAACGGACGAAAGTGATGGCCGAAGCGGAGAAGATCAAGGTTGAGACCGACAACGTTCGTGCGTTGGCGTCTGTTACCTTGAAGAAGGCGATGACGGAGGCCCTCCAAGCCGAGGCGCTACTGGCGAAGACCAAGTTGGAAACCCTGCTCGCGGAGGTTAACCTCCGCATCCAGCAGGCAAATGAGACCGGCACGCAGATCGCGCTGGCGCAGACACAGCGGCTCGAAGAGTTACAGCTCGCTGGCGACCTGTACCACCAGCTCTACCAGTTCAACGAAGTAGTGACCGAAGAGTCTGTTCATCACTGCATTGAGCGCCTATCGTATTGGCACCGCACGCGCCCCGGCTGCAAGATCGAGATCATCTTCAACTCGCCCGGCGGTGCTGTGATCGACAGCCTGCGCCTGTTCGACTACATTCAGCAACTAAAGCGCGACGGCCACCACATCGAGACGAACACGCTTGGCATGGCGGCGTCGATGGCCGGTATCCTTCTCCAGGCCGGCACGCATCGGGTCATGGCGAAGGAAGCCTGGGTGCTTATCCACGAGATCAGCGCGGGAGCCTTCGGCAAGACGCCAGAGATGGAGGACGAGCTGAAGTTCCTCAAGCGCGTCCAGAAGCGTATCTTGCACATCTTCCGTGAGGGGATGGAGCGCGCCCACAAAGATAACCCACGGATTTGTACTGACCCGATGACGGTCAAGCGCCTAGAAAAGGCATGGAGCCGCAAGGATTGGTGGCTCTCGTCTGACGAGTGCCTCAAGTACGGCTTAGTGGATGAAGTCCGATGATCTTCATCTTCATCGGATTTCTCCTCGGTATACTTCTCGGCGGGGTATTTGCTTACGTGTTCTTCATCGTCGGTCGCACGCAGGCTGTGGCTGAGATTGAGGCGAAAACCGGCGCTGGCGTTGGTGGCTACCACCGACGCGGAGAAAATCCTCAGCCGCATGGGCCTGGGCAACTGTTGGTTTAGTTTAGGAGGAGACAAATGCAGAAAGACGCGTTCAGCCGAGACTATGTAGCTGGCTTCTTTGATGGAGAGGGCTGCATTATCGTCGGTCGTTCTCGTCCGCCTTTTCGGCGTCGAAATATTCGTTACCAACTTGCTGTCAGCCTTGCCAATAAACATCGGGCGTGTCTTTTGTGGTTGAAAGAAACGTTCGGTGGCACTGTCGGTGCTCCACATACCTCTGGGGTTTCATATTGGCAATTGAACGGTAATAAAGCCCTAGTGTTTCTCCAGTGGATAAGCTCAGCTCTTGTGGTTAAGCGCCCGCAGGCCGAGTTGGCAATGGAGTTCCAGATTACCAAAACCACACATCATCCACTAACATCGGAAGAGTTAGCATTTCGCGAGCATTTCTTTGTGGCACTACAAGAGGAGAAGAAGGCCATTCATGGATAAGGAATCATTCTACGCCTACGCCCACGAGGTCATTGACAAGTGCTTCGCCATCATGGAGGCGGCGGACAAAGAGTACGCGAGCGACGCGGACAAGTTCGCCAATTTCAAGTGGCAGGGGGAGGCCGAAGGCCGGACGCCAGAGCAGATCGGCATCACATTCATGCTCAAGCATGTCCGATCGCTGTCCCGTGGCGTCTCAATCCGCGAGCCGATGGAAGGCCGCATCTGCGACATCATCAATTACGCCCTGCTGATCGGCGGGATGCGGGAAGAAGCCGCTCAAGCGACGACTACCGTCTCATCGTTCGAATGGCCGCCCATATATCTTGGGGCCGATCGCATTGAAGACAACGAGGAGGGCTGCTGATGCGCCGCGTCGTCTACTTAAGCGGTACGATCGCTAATCTCTCCTACGAGCAAGCAACGGCCGCCCGTAACCGTGCGGCGGATGAACTGCTGAAGCGTGGCTGGGACATTCTGGATCCAATGCGCGCGAAGCAGATCCTCTCCACGATGGCCGTGATCGACGAAGCCGAGGCGACTAGGCTGCTCGGCGTCACTGACGTCGCCATCATCCAGCGCGACTACGACGACTTGAACCGGGCCGATGCGGTTTTCGTCCTGTCTGGTGATAAGCCGTCGTGGGGCACAGCCTTCGAGTGGGCCATCGCCCACTTCCTAATGCGGAAGCCCGTCGTGGTCGTCTGCGCTAAGGACTCCAGCACTCGTAACCATCCGTGGTGTAAGCTGATGACTAGCTACTTCGCCGAGACCGTCGAGGAGGCCGTCGACTTCCTCGATGTGTGGTTCGACCGAGGCTATCGCTTGGACGAAGAGAGCTGAATGCCGAACGAGAACGCCCTCACCGAGCGCGATGAACACGGCCTGTCGCTCCAGGAGCGCCGGGTGCTAACGGAGATTGCGAGTACCGGCTCGTGGCAAGAGGCGGCAAAGAACCTTGGGATAACTCGCCGCCAGATGCAGACTCTCTTCGCTCGTCCGTCGTTTAAACAGCAATACGACGAGTTGTTCAACACCGAGGAAATCGAGAATGCCAAGCGCGAGCTTAACATGGCAATCAGCGGCCTCGGTAAAATCTACGAAGAGGCGCTCCAGGCAGAGACGGTCAAGAGGGTAACGGTTGAGTGCCCGAAGTGCAAGCATAGCTTCAACGTCTTTGTTGAGGTGGTGAGTTGGATGGCTCGGCTCAAGGCAGGTGAGACGCTGATGAAGTTCGCCCGCCTGCTCCGTGACGAGCGCAGCATCAAAGTCGAGGGGCAGGTCGGTATCATTCACATGTCCGCCGGCGAGTATATGGCCCTTCAGCGGCTACGGATGGGTCTGCCAGTACCCGACCACATCTATCGCCGCCTGATGGATCTAGGCCAGCAAAGCAATTTTACCATCCCCCCGAATCCCGAGGGTCTGGAGTATATCGAGGGGGAGGTCATTCATGCGTCTGATACCGCTTCAGAGCAGTAACGTGGCGGGCATCGCCTACAACCAAGACGAGAAAGAACTGATCGTCCAGTTCACCAATGGGACGTTCTACCGCTACCGCCCCGTACCCGGGGACGTGGTGCTCTCGGTGCTGTTCGATCCAGACTCGCAAGGCAAAGCGTTCAACGCCAAGATCAAGGACGCCATTTACCCCTACGTGAAGATTGAGAACCCGGAGCTGCTGAACCTCCATGTTTAGAGATACCTTCCAGAGAATTCTCGTGTTGGTTCAGCGGTCTAGTGGGATACGCTGCCATCACGGCGCTTTGCTATGCGAAGGCGTGGAGGACTGCCAACGCTGTTTCGAGGCGGCTCTGGAAATCTTCCGCTTGACCCCGGCCGTGTTGGGAGTCTGGATTGCGACGGAGGAGCGGCGTGCGGCTAACACGGGATGAAGCGATGAGGTTGATTGACCGCTTCGACGAGTGGATTCACGACCAGGTTGGCGAAGACGTTAAGGTCTCGCGTGCGTTGGGTGAGTTCTCTGTCCAAGTCCTTCGAGCAAAGGCGCGTAAGCCAAATGAACAACCAGTACCAGCTCCACAGGACTGATCGCCTCGCGGACATACCCGCGTTTGGCGAATGGCTGGCGGCGGTAGGGCGGCGCGAGGAACTTATCGGTGTGGCCGTCCGCGATCGGCAGAAGAAGTTGGCGCTAACCACGCGCGACGAGGGTTGGCTGATCGACTTCAAGACAACCCACGGGCAGCTCGCGGCCGGAGTGCTTCGTGTCGGTCAGTCCCAGCTTCGGTTGGTGACGCGCAATTTGGCCCACGATCTCGTTGAGCTGACACGCTTCCTCGCCCGCTACATGGGGATAGAGGAAGGCGAGATTTATCACAACATAGCTCCCACCTTCGTTGGCGACCTGACCACGGCTGCCAATTGCATCAATCAGTCCGTGACACCGCCAGGCAAGTTCCGCCAGCTTGAGCAAGACGCCTTCGAGGCCGTGCTGCTGGAGCCACAGTTCACCCACGCAATCACGCCCTACTACGCGAAAGTAGGTGTGCCGTTCGCGAAGCTCGTGGCTGAGGCCATGCTATTCCGCAACAAGCGCGAGCTAGAGTGGTGGGTGTCCTACGAGAACCTATGGGTACGCGTGCTGGCGTACTACTCTGGCGATCCCACCCTCAGCTGGGCAATCCACGAGAACCGCGATCCCTTCGCGGCAGTCGGTCGGCTGCTCAAAGTCTCACTGGAGCAAGCCGAACTTATCTTGCTCTGGCAGGCGTGTGGCCGCGACATGCAAACGATGGTCAATCGCTTTGGCAACCGCGTGCGTGATTTACCTGATGACCCGCAAGCGGAGTGGGGGGCGATAGTGGATCGCGCCCTACCGACGCTGACGAGCGCATGCCAGGCCATGCAACGCGCCTATTGGGACAGCCGCGCCGCCGAGACGCGCTACGGTCGCCGGCTGCGCCCGGGTAATCCAATCGGCGAGGGTGTGGCCTTCCGCGTGTTTGGCACGGTCGAGGACATCGTGGCGACCGCAGCCGTGACCTTCGCCAACAACCGCCCGACAGACGATACCCGCGTGGTACAATTTGATGGTGGCCCGGCTGCGACGATCATCCGCATTGGCGGCGTCGGCCCAGGGCCAGGAGGGCTTCATACATGGTTGGAAACTCTGAAGACATTAGCACCTCTGTTGAACCCGCTGGGGACGACGAGCCTAAGCCCGACAGTGGTAAGCGTTTAAACATCGTCGACAAGCGGGCTAGCCGCAAGGCGATCCTTAACGAGCCGACGGATTATTCTGAGAATCAGAATAGGCTCTCGAATGTCCGCTGGCCGATCGGTGAGGAGCCTTACCCGGATGTGCCTGGCACAGACAAGAGTGACCCTTGGGTCAACATCAAGCTCGATGTGACGGAACACGAAGCCGCACCGCCGAACCAGCGCGTCTTATTGAAAGGCGGTGCTAGGCTTAGGCTGAAATGTGCGCGCTGTAAGGAGCCACTCCACGTCGCCGCCGAGAAGAACGCGAAGGAAACCCTCGAAGAGGCCGGCTATCATTTTCGTGAGGGCCACGAGTATTGCGGGCTGGACGAGAAGGTGATAGCCTGTGTCTGTGCTAATGGGCACGTTGTCCAACTTAGACAGGAATTTGTCGAGCGCCTTGTGGAAGGAGCATAATAGTTGAGCAATCAGGAGATCGACGCACTACACAAGCGAATCCAGGACATCTCACAGGACGCAGAAGATGAACTGAAGGTGGCTTATAGCTCCATCTCGGCCTTGAGGGGGGAGGCGCTGTTTCATCAGGAGCGTACCATTTACCTTGACCGACGAGTCGCCTCCCTTGAAGCCGAGCGTGATACAGGCTGGCAGTTGGCTGGGCGGTTTGCTGATGCCTTGTACAATCTTCGGAAACCTACTGAACATGACCGATTTCCACAGGATTATTTAGCAATCACGATCGCAGAAGGTAGGCAACGTGAGCTAGAGAAGGCACTGGCCGATTACGAGCAGGCCAAGAAGGAGCGAGATGAATCCCCGAGAGATATTTCGAATCAGGGACGGTAAGGTAGAGCACATCTGGTTTGAAGATGGTGTGTTGTACGAAGAGGACGATTCGATTTGCCGACCTACACCAGAGGAAAAGGCTTACCGCGACGCGCTGGCGGCCGGCGGAGCCGCCGCAGATATGGCGCGACGCTATCGCGAGCTAAAGGAGAGATACGAAAGTGAATCGGCAGCAGCGTCGCCACCAGCCCAAGAACCTGACTTCTAGGGACACGATGCAAGCCACACCGCACTACGAGGTCGACTACAAAGTCCACCTGCCAGCTGATCCGCCGTGGCGGCTGCTGAACCATAATTCTCGCCGAGTAGTTACCGCAGCCGAACCGATTGCGCTGTGGCGTTCGGCAACTTTCGACCTGTTGCAGTTGCTCGGCTTCGCAGCCGACCCGACGTTGACAGTTGGTGCCCTACTTGAGATCATTAACCGTATGCCAGACGAGATGCGCGAGGCTCTCATGGTAGGAATCGCCGAGGGCCGTGGCCTTACGCTGACGGCTAGTCAGAACGCGATCCAAGGCGACATCGCCCCAAAGTTCACTACTCTGTCACGCGAGGGTGTGAAGCGTACTCCGTCGGGACTGGTGATACCTTAGTGCCATCATCCCTGGCAAGGAGAGTGTTGATCATGTATGAGGAAGTCATCGAGATCTTGGAGCGCCGCGCTATGTGCTGTGACGAGATCGCCACCAAGGAAGACCAGAAGAAGCCGAACGACAAGGTACTGCACAAGATCTACGCCGCGCAGATAGCCGCCGCGCAGCTTCGTGAGACGGCGGCGGAAATCCGTCGCCTAGTAGACCTCGGACAGATTAAGGAGGACGCCAACGCCTAGCGAGTCTGCCCACAGAATATGGTTCGTGCAACTCTTCCACCCCGATAATTGGATTCGCCTCTTGTATGCCTCCGCCGACAGCAAGGACGAAGCAATCTCGAAGGCACTAAGCAGACAGCCAGCGGATTTTCAGGTGGACAGAAGTAACGCCTTTGAGGTCGCTGCCGCAGATGTGCCAGAGTGGGGTCATAAGTTCCTGGAGGTGGTTTGATGCCCAGTGAATCCGCTCGCTTCGATGCTCTCCTAGCAAAGCTCGCCCCCAGCCTTCGGCTGAAGAAGCTGGAGGATGAGCTGAATGGGGTCGACGGCAAGCCCGGCCTCGCCCATCAGTTTGTCGATGCTGTGACTGATGCCCGTGTCCAGGAAGACCTCGCGGCCCGAAAGCAGGCCGCCTTCAAGGCGATGAAGTCGGAGGACTATCCGGTCGTCGTCTATGAGCAGGCCCGCCTTGACGCCGCGCAGGCTACCTACTCGGCCATTAGTCGGCTGTTAATCGCAGATACGCTTGGGGCTGAGATAGAGCGCGTGACGGCGGCTATTGAGGCCGTGAGCGAGAAGGCCGTCTAATGAAAGTCCGTGTCACTTTCGAGTTGGTGCCGGCCGATGATTCCCTTCTTAACCGTAAGCTATCCAGGGTGGAACTGGTAAAACTGCTTTCTTCGACTCTTCGGGCTTTTACCGGGACGCACCTCTATAAGTTCGAGCCACCAATAGGCGCTCCTGAACCCAAAGCGGTTGCGTGTTACAGGATTTTGGGCCTCCACGTTCAGTAGCGAATCTGTCACCAAGCCCAAGCGCATAGGTTGATTTGACAAAATCACGTAGACGATTTAGCATTTAGTGTAAAGGGAGCAACCAGATGTTATTTCTGAAACGAGACAAGCCCGCCGCGCACGATGAGAAGGTCGGGCAGGCCAAGACCGAACCCCTAGCGACAATCAAAGTGCGGATATTTAGGGCCGCAACCCAGACGTGGGAGGAGATAAACTAACATGGCGACAATCTACACATCCGTAGGAGAAACAGTGGTAGTTGATCTGATTGACGGCGTGAGCGCCGTGCATCTTGATGCCGCCAACGCCAAGATTGGCTGGGGTACGGGTGCTGGCACAGCCGCGAAGGCCGATACGACTCTGTTCACCGAGGCGTCCGAAGCCAGAGTTGCCGCCGTCGTGACTCAACCGACAGCCGACAAGAACCAGTGGGTCGCTACCATCACGGCGAACGGTGCTAAGACCATCACGAACGCTGGTCTCTTTGACGCGGCGGCGGCCGGTAACTTGATTGTCCACGGCGACTTCACCGGTATCGTACTGGCACTCGGAGACAAGATCGAGTTCACGATCTCGCTCGAACAGACCTAGCTAGGGGGAATCCCTAATGGCCGAAACGAGGCCGTTCCCTCTCGACAAACCGCGCTCGGGCTGGATAGTCCGGGAGCGGATTGCATCGCATTACACGGACAACAGCCGGTGGGTCGAGTTCGAGTATGAGGTTTATGAAGACCTCAACGAAAGCATCCGCCTTGGCGGGTTGCCGTTTCTGCTTGCCAACCACAAAGCGCAGCTACGTGAGACTCACCAACGCATCCGCCGTGATGCAGATGGGCGGATGTTGCATGAGTCGGGCGCTCTTATCGAGCTGCGTGAGACCCCCACCGGCGATTCGGTTATGGCTGACTCGGCCTTGCCAGCAGGGGATACAACCGATTTCACCACCGATACGCGCTATCACGTCTGGGTAGGCCGCCGGCCAAACGGCAATTGGGTTGACAGTCGCAACCGCCAGATGGCTCCGTTCCTCTTCCCGCGAGCGCCATGGGCAGGCAGCGGCGATGAGGAACTAGACCCACAGTGGCTACGAGAGACATTCACGCTGCCCCTGGCCGGGCAGGTTGCGGATTGTATCGCGCGGCGTTTGGCTCGTGCAGAGGCCAAGCAGGAATCCGGCGATAAGCGTGGCACGACACTCAACCTTCAAGTCGGTGCCTCTAGTGACGATGCGTCTCAGGTCACAAGTGATGTCGTAAACCTTATAGCCACCACTGTCCTCATAGACGACACGACTGAGCACTGTGGACTGCGCTGGACAAACGTAACAATACCTGGTGGCTCGACTATTAACGCGGCTACGCTAACTCTAGTCATTAACGACACGACTGAAGACGAGCCACAACATCAGGTACGAGGCCAAGCCGCCGATAATGCTGGAACCTTCACTCTGACGAGTAACGACATTGATGGCCGTGCTAGAACCACTGCGTCTGTTCAGTGGAACGCTGCCAACCTTGGTGCTATCGCCGGGTCATCATGGGAATGGGGTGCTCCGAATGGCAGTCCAACTGCTGGGGCGAACCTGAATACCGTCGTGGAGGAAATAACAGACCGGGCTGGGTGGGTTAGTGGTAATGCGCTCGTGATGATATATGAGCAGCATACGCTAAGCGCGACCCGCGACCTCGGAATCAGGACTTTTGACAATGCCAGCTCTGTCGCAGCGAAACTCGATATTGATTACACGAGCGGAGCGACATTCTTCCAGACATTGCCTGCCGTAGCGGTAGGTGTTGCGGCCCTAACTAAGGTCTCGACTTTCCTACGAACATTGGCAGCCACCAGTGTCGGCATTGCGTCCTTGACCACAATCACGACTTACTTCCGAGCGCTGGCCGCAACTGCAATCGGCGCTGCGGTTTCGACTCAAAGCGCCATTCGTCTCCAGACACTAGCGGCAGTAGCCGTTGGCGTTGCCACGCTGACCCCGGCCCTTCTCATTCTCAAGGCGATGGCCGCAACGGCTGTTGGTGTAGCCACTTCGACTCAAGTTACCGTTCGCGTCGTCTCGCTCTCGGCGGTAGCGGTTGGTGTGGCAACGCTAACGCGAGCTGCGACCTATCTCCGAACGCTCGCCGCGATTGCGACGGGGGTTGCCACCCAAAGCCAGGCCGCTACTTTCTTCCGTACTTTGGCTGCAACCGGGATTGGCGTGGCTACGCTGACTAAGGGCTTCCTGTTCACCAAAACGCTTGCTGCAACCGCTGTGGGAGTGGCCACGCTTACGAGAGTGCCAACCTATGTACGAACACTGGCTGCAACAGCGGTTGGTGTCGCCATCTTGACGAAGACGGCAACTTTCAGCCGAGCCCTTGCCGCTACGGCTGTTGGAGTTGCCGCCTTAACCAGAGCAGTAACTTTTGCTCGGGCCATTGCTGCAACTGCTGTTGGCTTAGCGACACTAACGCCGGCCCGTTTATTCGTCCAGGCGCTCGCTGCCGTAGCTGTAGGCACAGCAACTCTTGTGGCGACTTTTATAGCTGGTTTGATACCGTTCATAGGGCATGGTGGTGGCGCCATTTGGATTGGAACCAATGCTGCACGGCCTACAGCTACTGCCGCCTTAGATGGACGAGTCTATATTGAGACTGACACCAACAAGATGTTCTACTGCAAAGGTGGCGTCTGGACACAGATTATTTTCTAGCGCCCTAGATTACGTTCGTCTGGCCGATTTCCACCCAATCCCCAACTGTGGTGTTGTAGAGCAAGACGATACTATCTCTAGGCGCGAGCGCGATGGTGGCTGCGCTTAGCCGTAAGTTAGAGCTGGCAAGCGTGCCCTGGTCTTGCAGCGTAATAGTATCCACCGTGTCCACGTTGATGATGATTATGATTTGACCATCTGTGCCGTCAGCAACAGTAGGAGCCGCAGTTAGTGTGTAGCTCGCGTCGGCGTTGATTTGGACGATGGTTCGGCTGGTAATGGTAATAGCCGTAGCGGCCGCCGTGATAGTTTGCGCCGTACCAGGAACAAAGACCGTTGTGCCCTCGTGGCGCAAGTTGCCGCTAACCTCCAGGATGAAGCCCGCCGTAGGGTCGGCATCCTCCCCGATGTTGGTGGCGGTCAGGATATGGAGGGTGCTGGCAGGATTGAGCTTGATGTCCCCGGTTGTGCTGCCAATCGTCGTCGCTACCTGGAAGATGAAGTCCCCGTTCTGCCAGAAAAGCTGCGAGAATCCTTCGACCTGGAACTGCATCCGTGTGTTCGCGTGGCTGTAAATGATTGCGCCAGCCGTGGAGCTACCAACGTCACCAAAGAAGATGCCCGACTCATTAGCATTCGGTGTGAGGAACTGGAGATATACATCGCCGTTGCGCTCTATGAGGACACCTTCACTGAAGGCCGGGCCGCCGCCACCATAGGCAGATTCCCGTAGATGAATGGATGCCTGGGGGGCAGCGTCGGCACCAATCATCACGTCGCCTACATGGCGCATGTGTTGGGCTCCTATGGCCTGGATCGAGATGTCGTTCGTCGGCGTTACGCCTGCGCTCGCCTCAATGCGAACCCCTACCCCTGTAGTGATGGCACCGGCGTCCCCAGCTTGGCCCTTGGAGACCTGGAGACCATAGGCCGTAGTAATTGTGCCGGCAATAGCTCTGTAGATGGCACTTACGGCTATCGCGTTGCTGACTGTAGTGGCCGCTTCGTCCTGGTTGACTTCACCGATGACGCCTGCCAGGCCACGGGTAGTATGCGTTAGGTTGAAAGCACCCGCCGTGTGGCTAGCCCTACCGGCCGCGCCAATGGTCTGTCCGGCGTGGTTAGCTGTCGGCTGGGTGTCAATGCGGAAGTCCAGCGCGGAAACGATGTCATCGGCTACCCCAGCTCCGGGCGTACTTGTTACTCTGACAGCAACAATCTGTAGGTCGCCGGTTCCTGGCGTGAAGGATTCGTTGACTCGCAGGAGTTGGTTAGCATGGGCGAAAGCGTCATCATCGCCCAGATGTAGCCGGATAGCGGTCAGGTCGCCCGCAGTGACGTTTGTCGGGCTGGCATTGCTGCCGACGCGGGCATAGGTCGAGACCGTAATGCCGCCGACAATATCCTGCTCCGCACCCCGGCCAGCGAGCAGAAGGTACTGCGTGTGGTCGTCATCTGCCAACCCACCGATGGAACCATGGTCAACGCCTGCCTGGACGACCGAAAGGGTAACGGTCGAGTTGGCACCGCCGTCCGTCACAAGGATAGAGGCCGAGCCAGTTAGCGCCCGCTCTGCGGTCAGGGTGGCATCTGCCCCGATGGTGACGAAGGCCGAGCCTACAGCCGCCGTCCCAGAAAGCTCTAGGACGGTGCCGGCTCCACCACCGCCCGTTGTGGCCGTCGTCGTGTCAGGATAAGAGTTGCCCAGGACAACGATGTTTGTTGCACCGCCAGCATCCACGCCGGTCGACCAGTTGATGACGATGTTCCCTGATATGGCGGCACCCTCGACTGTGCTCTGAACCAGGATGCCGGTGCCGCCCGCCGCGCCCCTAATATAGTTTCCTACGATAATGCAGCCTTCGTCGGTGGCCGCAACCGATCCTCTGACAAGGATGCCGTTGCCAGCCACGTTCGACTGGAGGATGTAGCAGTTGACGATTCGCCAGGATGTGCCGGCGTTGGCGTTCCCGATGTCTACAGCTTGGGTGGCGTTGCTAGCGCGGACGACACAGTGAGCAAGTCTAGCCCCGGTCTGTGTAGTCAGGTCAGCTCGGCCCACGAACAAGGTGTCCGTTGCCATTATGGCATTGGCAATGCCCATGTCTATCGCGTTCTTGGTCGCAGAGTCTCCAATTACGCACTCTCGGAGGAATAGGAAGGTGGCCGTACCAGCCTGCATGGCTCCGGTCAGAGCTGAGCGAACCTCGACGTTTATCAACTTGACCGACATCAGCGAGAACGTGAATGTGTAGGCTACGGTGGCCGTTGCCGGAGCCTCGATGAGGAAACCGGACATTTCGAGCTGGCCGGTTCCAGCACCCGTGGTTGAGACCGTAGCTGTTGCAGCCGCCGGCGAACGAACCAAGACTGCCGGGTAGGTAAGACCCGCACTATCCGCTGCCTCGCTACCGTGCCAGCCTTGTGCTCCTGCACAACCATGAAGGACATAGCGCCGTGTCGAAGTGAACGACAGCGCCTCAGCATAGCGGCTGCCCGTTGCGTCACCAGCCGGCTTGACGGCAATAAAGGCCGGTCGCACCGACCCAATATTGCCGGTAGCAAAGGCGTTGATGGCCGCTTGGATGGTCGTATGGGTGCCGAACTGGCCGGTCGGCTCAACAAGGGCATCGTAGCACGTGACACCGGAGGAGCCGAGGATCTGGATTTTGGCCTCGCCGTAGAGCGGCTGTTGACCAAACTTACCTTCGTGGCGAGTGACGCGAGCCTTGAAGAAGTAGCGCGCGGTGGTAGGAAGGTTGTTAAAAATGGCGATGCCGGCCACGTCTGTCGTTACTGTTTCAATAACGGTTGTAGGCGTGTCAAGGTTAAAGCACTCGACTACCATCGAGGCAAGCGGCTGCCACATTTCGTTCGTGACGGCAACCCTTACAAAGCTCATGCGCGGCTCCTAGAAACCTGCTGGCCCTGCCAAGCGTGCCCAAGTGTGTAGTCCTCGCGCATCAGGATGTCATCCTCGAATAACTCCACGACAATAATGCCTTTAGCCGCGACGGCGGCTTTTGCCAGGAAATCGCGGGCGCGATCGGTCGTCTTGGTGAAGTGGAAGCGAAGACCCTGGATGAACCACGCCATCTCGCGGTCGGGGAAGTAGAAGTCTAGCACGAAGCCACCGAACTCGGTACGCCCACCAAAGATAGGCGATTGGAAGATAAAATCTACGTTCGGGATTTGGCGCTTCTTGTAGATCAGCCACTCATAGCAGATGAACTCTGGGTAAGATGCAGCCTGCATGGCGCGGAAGGCTTCCCATCTCTGCTGGCGTTCTGCTTCTTGATCGCCTGGGAGGGCAATTTCGGGGCCGCGTAAAGGCCGCAGTTCGCGTCCGCCTGGCAAGCGCACGTCACGTCGAATCCCTCCGGTGGTTGGTACACGAGCTGGCTTGGGAAACTGTGGGATAGGTGTACCGCGTGCCATTTTACCGGCTTACGGGTTCCAAAACTTGTACGTCAATATACCCTTGACCGTCGACGGCGTTGCGGAAGTCATCGAAGGTCATTGGAACGTCTGTAATTTTGACGTTGATCCCTGGGCTGGGTTCAATGTTCGGGATGATCAACTCAACGAGCGTGTGGTTGTTGATCCAGAGGCTCTGGAGCTTCGACCAGATTCGCGCCATTGTGGCCGCGTTGCCGTCGATGTAATAGGTCGTGTCGTTGCCTGTCGCTGAGGTCTCGATCATGCGGTTCGCATCGATCTGGAGCGTCCAAGCCGAGCGGAACTCTGGCGTCTTCAGGAAGACGAGCGTGAGCGCCCGGATCTCGGGCGACTTCGTAGGCGTACCACCACGATTGATGGTGATGCGGAAGCGCACCGTGCGAAACTTGATGCCACGCTTTGGCGTCGTCTGCGAGAAATAGAGGATGTTCGTCGTGTTGTCAAACAAATCGGCAAGGTTGTTCGAGTCCACCATCTGTGCCCACGCGCTCGCTTCATTGTTGTCGAGTTGATATTCGACCCGCACGGTCTCCGTGGTGCTAAGGTTCCAAGCGTCTATGTTTAAACGCAAGAGCGTACCGTCTATGTCATTAAAGCCGCCGTCGATCCAGCCTGTTGTCCAGCGCGCGCCAGATGGGCCGAAGCTGTCGATGTCAACTGTCGGCACCTGGTGCAGCTCGGGGAGCTGATAAGTCGTGACCTTGGCAGTCGTGTTGTTGTATGCCTGTGCACCAAGGATCGTCATCTTACGGTCGGAAACGAGACCGAACGAGCGGTAGTTGCCCTGGAAGATGCCACTTGGCTCAAAGTTGGTCATCTCGCCGCCGATCTGCGACCAACCCACGCCGTTATAAACAAACAAGTAGCAGCGCCGCTCAGCGGCGGCTGCCGGTTTGGAGACAGCGGCGTACAAGAAAGCATCGGAAGTAGACAGGAATCTGGTGAGCGCCTGGCCGTCGGAGTCTCGCATCTCTGGTGGGATGCCGTTTAAACGGGGGAAGCCGATAGGTCGGACGGTGCCTGGATCGCCCGGATTATAGAGCCAGCAATTCCAGCCGTCAGAGACGACGATCTGGCCGCCCCATAGAATTGCGCTGTGAATAAATCGGCCGATACCAAGGTCAACCGGGTAGCACTTACGAGCGAAGAAATCCAGTACCCACAAGCTGCCGGCGTTCTGGAAGTAGATTGCCGGCTCGCCCCAGGGGGCAGTTGCCACGCCAACGAAGGTGATGTGGTCGGCGGCAACGTTAGCGATGAACTCGGCGTCATTCACATCGTCGAAGTTCCACGCCTCGACGCCGGCTGTGAGGGTAGCGAAGATAATCGAGCGGCCGTAGGCGGCGATCAACTTGTCGTCCCAATAGAAGCCGTGATGGAGGACACGATCAATAGCCCCGTTCGCCCAAGTGATGCCGTCCGTGGAGATCTTGTAGCGGGCCGTGCCGGTGAGCGCCGCTGTCTGTGACCAGTAGAAGGCGAAGTAGCGCACGCTGGCGTCGCGACCGATCATCTGCACGATTGAGCCAACACCACCAGCATCAGCGCCGCCCGCATCGACGCGTGTGTAAGTCACACCATCTGTGGTGCGGTAGATGGAGTTGCCGATACCAAAGACATAGGAATTATCCGCGAGTCGGCACCAGGGGTAATCGCCCGCTGTGACCGAGAGATCGATGGCTGTTGGATTAGCTGAGACCGCGCGGGCAGTCATCACTGTCGGCAGGGTGATGTGGCCTGGCCGCCGCAGGTCGGGCGCGTTTGTCTTCAGGCTCTCCCAGAAGGTACCCAGTTCCTCACGGATGTCGAGACGGCGGTGGCCGAAGCCGCCGGAGAAATCGTCTAGGACGAGGAAGAAAGCATGTTCGCGGGAGTCATAGGTGGCCTTGCCAATTTTGATTCCTGTTTCGAACTCCGAAACTGAATTTCCTCTGACAAAGCCCTTGATGGGAAAGGTCTGGCCCCCAAGGGTAATGTTGTCGTCATGGGCCACAGCTTAACCTCGGCTTGGGACTTCCATCGCTGATGGGTGCATACGGAACTCTTGTGGATGACGCCGCAGCATTGCTTCGCTCGTTTGCCAACACTGGATCGACATCTGCTGCCGCCAGCGCGCCAACTCCGAGAGTCCGGCTCCCAGGAAGCGGAAGCCGTAATAGAGTGCCCGCTCGCGCAGGAAGCCCTCCATACCTGGGTCGATCGTATTGCCGGCCGCCGTGTAGATGGTCGGCCGTGCTTGGCCGACGACTTTGAGCGTCTGGTTGGGCGTCAGCTCTGTGATCGTAGTGAAAGTGATCGCAGGCCCAGCGACGGCTGCGATCGTGTTGTAGCGGATCTCGTAATGCGAACGCGGCACTTCGCGAACGTAGACGGCGGTGCCGCTGATTGTCTCTGAGACGAGTATCCTTGTCACGTAGGCGAAGCCAGATGGAACGGCGTACTCATAGGTGTTCGAGGCGATCGTGATCGACTCGTTGTCCTCGTTGTAGACGAGCCAACCAGAGCTGCGGGCGTCCCTTGCGGCGGACTGGATGAAAGATAGCCAGTTAGCCGCGTTCAGCTCACCGCCGAGCGGGTCATGTGCGTGCAGGGCCAGCTCCGTCTGCATCTCGGAGACAAGCATTGGCTACCTCTCGTCAACCATAGGGGCAGGAGGTATGCGCGCCCCTCCTGCCCCAAATCCTGGCCCGGCCGCAAAGCAGCAGGCCACCCCAAGCCAGTCCGTCGTTTAAACGCTAGTCGCGTCGGCCGTCGGAGCGTTCGCGGGCGGCGTTCTCATTGGCCTCAGCAACCTGTGAGATGGTCTTCGATGCTGGCTTGTCGTGAGATTCACGGGCGACAGCGCCGAGGATGTAACCATCCACGTCGATTTCTGGGTCAAGGCCGCGCTCGCGGTTCTTGAGGGGAACCTGCGCGAGCTTCATCTTATACCAGTCATCGACATGCGGCCCCTTCTCTCGGCACAGGCCGATCGGCGCGCCGCAGGTGCGAGGGTTCTCCTGGCATCGTTCGTGGTACTCGCGGTGCTTCTCGGGGTCGCCCGCATGGGCCTCGCACCACGCGATGATTATTGGATCATTCGTGGAGCAAATCCCACTGGTGAACTGCACCCAGACATCGCCTGTTCGGTCGATGGCTGGCTTCATGCCGAGAACCGCCGTCTGATACGGCGCATAGTTCACCGTGCCGGCTTTGGCAAGGAACTTGCCGTTCGGGTGAAGCGGAGCCATGAACGCGCGCTGATCGCTATTGACTGGCGTTGGAACGACCCGTCCCTGCTTAGCAAGTTCGCGCAACTGGTCGGCTGCGTCCGCGCCGGACGTGGCTGCGGCTTGGGCTTCGCTTGCCTTCTGTGTACTGAAGAAATCTGGAGCCTCGTAGGTCATTTTGCTTTCCTTCCTCCTAAATGCTAACTTGCCTACACCAATTTGTCAACCCTATGTGTTGGACTGACGCGCTGTGTAGGAGAACTCGATACCGATGATGCGGATGGTGTCCGCGTTCGTGTCGTCTGCGTGGGCGCTATCGCGCTCAAAGTTGAAACGCACCCAGTTGCCGCTCGTGAGCGTCGCCAGTACCGTGCCAACAGAGTCGCGCTGCGTCTGGTTGACAACACCATCGGGCGTGATGCTTGCTGCAACCACCGAAGCGGCGGCTGTGGGATCGTTCGTGTTGGCTCGCTCGATATAGTTGACTTCTGCACGCCAGAGAGCGACGGATGTAGACGACTGCGAATACCAAACGAAGAACTCGCCGCCCGAGTCATAGTCGACCGGCACCATGAAGCCACCATAGAGCGCCTGTGGCGCGGCAGCCGGCCCAGTGACCATCGGCCACTGCGACCACGAGTCGGGGTACGTCCCCTGTGTCGTTAGGGTCATCGCCGTGCCGTTGGACTGCACCAGGATATTAGACGGCAGAAACAGCTTGCGCGTGCGCGTTGGTACGACGAAGTTGCCGGAGAACGTCCAGGGGCCGGTGATGGTTTCAGCGCCGGCGATGTTGGGGATAGTTACTGTCTGAGCCATCTAGGATTCCTCCCGCTCGATTTCCTCAGCAAACCACCCGTCGTCCTTCTCCTCGAAGCTGTAAGTCTTGTTGGGGTCGAGACCGAGCGAGCGCATGTAGCCAAATACCAGCTCGCGTAGCATGGCGGCCTCTGCTATGGTGGCAGTGAACCGCTCTCCAGCAGCGAGCAAAAGATGATTAGCGTTTGCCGGAACCTTGTGTGCCATTTCTATCCCCTCCTGCTTTGAGAAATAGGGGCGGCTCTAGTGTCTAGGCCGCCCCTACAGTTGTGCCTCTTTAGTTAGCTGCGGTTAGACCGTAGCCAGCTTCATCGGCTCCAGGTAGAAGGTCACGCCACACCGGAACGTAGAGGCCGTCGCCAGCGAGCCGGCGATAGTCATGCAAAACGAACAGCCAGGCGGGACAATTAGCCCGCCATCCACGTCGGCGCTCCAGGCATTGCCTGGGGTAGCCGCTGCCGTTCCCCATGCCTGGACAGCGCCGTATGGCCGCCAGCCGTTCGCGATGACGGTCGTGTCAATCGCCGAGAGAATTGGGCCACCGCCGACGGTTGTGATAGAAGTCTTGCCGCTCAGGCTCGCCATCACCAGAGCCGTGTTCGTCGGCGCGACTTTCTGGGTCGTGACCATCGCCCAGATCGCATAGGTCTGGGTGGCAGCCGTCGCGAGAAGCTGGAAGGCGAAAAGGTCTTTGATGACCATGACGAGTGGCTGGGCGGACGATGAGTTGTTAAACAGCTCAAGCCGAGCTGTAACCGCCGGTTCGGCGGCATCTGGCGCGAAGGCCGTCGCGGTCTTGATCGTCCAGCCGTTCCCCCTGCGGGTCAGGTCAGAGTATTTCGGCATACTGTGAGAGACCAACAGAGCGCCGGAGTGGTCGCCCTTCAACTCCACGTTCTCGCCTGTGTTGCTGCTGGCGAGTTTTGCAAGCATCTGAAAGATATTAGCCACGGTTGTTTCCCTTTCTTTCCTGTGCCTGTTTCTATTAAGGCGCTAGGTCTAGGTCGTCTGAGTCCAGCTCGTTGCTGATCTCAAGCAACCGGCGTATTCGTACAAGTTCGAGATGGATGTCCTGAAGGTAAGCCACCTCAGTCGAAGTCGAATCGGCGGGGATGCTGCCATCATCCGGCTCATGGAACTCAACCCATTTGCCCTCTTCCCCGCCTGTGTAGATGAACCAAATGCCGGTGTCCCACTCGTAGAAACGAGGGCCGGCATTGGGGTTGGAAGGCTTTGGCTTTGTGTCCGTGGACACGCCAATGTAGAAGGGCGTGTTCGCCCGGCGTGGGTCAATCATCCCTACTGCCATCGTCTATCCTCTTTCCAGCGGCCTTTACTGGCCGTTCCACTCCTTGATCCGATAGGCGATCAGGAAGGCATAGCCTTCGCCAGCCGTCTCCGGTGTGGTGATGGTGATGTCACAGCGGATCGAGTCGCCTGGGTCAAGCGACTGGACACCCTGCCAGACTGTAACCCATTCCCGCGCCACCAAAATTGCCGCCGTTGCCTCCAAATCACCGAATGCGCCAGTTGCGCCAGTCAGGAGTGTGGTCTCCGTATCTGCCGAGGCATCGCGGTAGACCAAGTTGAAGGTAGCTGCGTCGGTGCCATCCGCGACTGCCACGTCGCAGCTTATCGAGATCGAGTAGATCTCAACGCGGCTACTAGGCGCGGAAGGAGCACCGAAGATGATCTGCGACATGTCATCTGGTACTGGCACAGCCTTGAGGCCCTCGTTGTCGATGGAGACGATCATGAACTGAATGCCGTACTTGTCGGCCATTGTTGTTATTTCCTTTCCTTGTCAGCCCAGCATGTCCTCCCCGAAGGGAGCGCCAGTAGAGGATTAGGGGCGGATTCCCCGCCGCCCCAGCGGGCTATTACGCGTCGGTTGTAGCCGTGATGTTGGACTGCATGGCGACCTCGCCGCCCAGGTTGCAGATGTTGATTGGCTGGAAGAACTGCATCGCCGCGCCAACAAACGCCTCGGTAATGTTGGCCGCATTCGACGTGGCGTCCACACCAATGCGGGCGTGTATATTCGGGCCGACGTGCCCCGTGCTGGCCGCTGCCAGCGTCACCGCCACAGGCGTCGCGGAGTCCAAACCCTGCTGAATGTAGTTCTCGCCAGACCCACCCCCGATACGGAGGTTCGTAGCCGCCGTCGTGACGTTCTCAATCGCGGCAACTGCGAAGTTACCGAAAATGTCAAAGTCCTCGACGATGATGCCATCTCCGCCCACGATGCTCAGGGCTGTATCCGCACCAGCAGCCGTAGCACCACTGTGGAGCCAGCCCTTGATGTGGAATCGGTCAGCAGCGAGCGTCGTGACGATGCAGTCCGTCATCTGCCCCGTAACGTCACGGGTCTCGAAATCGTACATCTTGCAGTCAGCCGCTTGGATGTCGATTGGGCCAGTCAAAGCGTCGAAACCGCCTGTAAACAGGAGGTTTTGCAACGTAATGCTGGCAGCCGACACCACCGCCGAAGCGCCCACAGCAGTTGTGAAGTTGATCTGTGGACGGGAAGCACCAGAACCGATACCGATGACTGTGATGCCAGCGACATCGAGCGCGAGTCCAGCTGCCGCCGTGATCGTCTCAACATGCAGAGGCAGGACGACGATGATGTCGCCGTTGTTCGCCGTGCAGAGGCCGACGGCCGCGTCAATAGTCACAACGGCCTGATTAGGCCGGCGACCGCTGTTTGCGGCGGAGCCACTAACTGAGTCAACGAAGAAGATGTTTGGCAGGTTTGTGTGGCCGCCAAATGGCTGCCCGATACTCGGCTCAGGGCCGAGCTTTTCGAGCAGCGACATGTAGCGGTCGAGGTCTGCCAGGAACCGAAGGGTCTCTATTGTGTCCATTGTTTTCCCTTTCCTGGGTTTCGGCGGTTGGGGGCCGGAGGAGGAACGACCCTTACCCGCCGTCAACCGCTATTAGGTAGTCGTCGAGAAGTTGCGAATGCGCGCCATCGACTGAACGCCAGCGACGATCATCGAGATGTCCGCGTAAAAGACCTTCTGTGAGCGGGGGCCAACGGTGCTCGGAGGCAGCAGCCGAAGCTGCGGGTTGCCGAGGTTGCCGTGGTGCCCGATCTGAAGGTTCTCCCGACGGATGACGTACAGTTCGTCCTGCTGGACGGCGGTGTGAAGCATCACGTCGATGACACCGAAGTCGGTGTTCAGACGGTCGACCACAACACCAGCCGCACCGCTTGACTGAGGGCCAAGCCGCTCAGCCGCGCTGAAGAAGCTGGAAATCTTCCGTTTGCCCCACGCCGACACGATAATGGTCTTGCCCATCTTGTCCGCGCCGACGTTGTAGAAGAGATCCTGAAGGTCGTTGTCGATGTCCGCCCGTGTGAGGGCAGCGCCAGCCAGGTTTGTGACCTGCGCGCCGTTCGCGGCGGTGACGTAGAACTTCAGTCCGCCCATCATGGCAGGAACCGCCGCCGACCCGACGAAGCGCTCGCCGTGGACGGCCGACATCTCCATAGCTACGAACTGCTCAGAGACGAGGTTGATAGCCTGGGAGTCGAGGTCGCTGCCCTTCAGGCCGTACAGCGCGGTCTCCATGCGCCGGAAGGACGCCTGGACGCCGGTCTGGTGAACCTGTGGGCGGTTAAATGGAAGCGAGAAGATCGAGGTTGGGCGGAACACGTAGTCGTCGTTCTCGTCCATCGCGAAGCCAGCGACCAGAACTTCGTCTGTCGAAGCCCACGCGCCCTCGGTCACGCCAGCAACGATGTCGCGAGCGATGGTGAGGGTCTGTGCATCAACGTGGCCCGTGACCCGGACGTACTCGCCATCCTGGCGGTTGTAGAGGATCGTGCCGATCGGGTAGCGGTAGGCACCGTTGCCCGTCGTGCCCGACTCGTAGACGGTGAGCGAAGTCGTGGTGCCGGCAGCGAGGCCGTTGTGGTTGAGCCGGCGGCTCCACACGTCGTCCTCGACCCACTCAATCGTCGTGTTGTTGAACTTGAACTGCGCTACACCGCCGATGTACTTCAGCAGGTCAGCACTTCGCTCGCTCATATTGATGAGCAGCGGTGCGACCCATCTGACCTTGACGGAGGTGTCTATTTCGGCTGGGAATCCAGCCGGGATGCCAGCCACGCGCTCGGTGACAATCACACCAGCCATTTGCGTTTCTCCTGTGTCTTAGCCGTGGGCCAATGCTAGTTAGGCATTGGCAAAGACTGCCACGGTAGGTTGTTTAGATTTCGTGCCATCGCATCGAGTCCGACGGACTCGTCAAATTTCGCTGGCGGGTTAGATGGCGCACCCCCACCAACGTCCGTTGGAGCCTGTGCCCCCGCAGGGGCCACAATCGGCTGAGCGGCCGAAGACTCAACCGTCCGAGTCGGGATTTCGGTCTTCAAGTGCGCGCCAGAGCGGTAGTATTCCAGCTCCTTCTCGCGCACGAAAACGTCGATCTCTTCCGGCTCCTCAATCTGCTCCAGGTCTTCGGCAGTCACACCATACTGCGCGTATTCCTGGACGGTAGCCGCGACATACAGCGAATGGAAGTAAACGTCGGCTTCATTGATTTCGGCATTTAGTTGCTGCCGCTCATCTTCCAACGCCCACTTGTCACGGAGGGTCTGCTGTTCGTCTTCGGTCAGACCCTCCAATTTGCCCTCTCGCTCGGCCTTAAGCGTCGCCTCCCGGGCGGCACCTAATTCCTGCTCGAGGGCGTCGATTCGCTTGTCGTAGCTACTCTGCTGGCTACGAAGGGCCTTCCCGACCGATTCGTTCACCAGCCCGGCCACATAAGTATCGAGCGCGCCGTCCTGAATCGCCTTCTGCATGGGAGACAACTCCGGCGCGGGAGTGGCCGGGGCTGCTAGCGGCGCTGGCGGCTGAGCCACAGGCGCGGCTGGCGCAGCAGGCGACGGGGTGGAGACTGGCGGTGGCGTTTGAACTTGTGGGCCGTCCACTGACTGAACCATCTGCACTCCACCTATAAGACCCAAGTTGGCTGGTGAGGCCCCTAGGGCTGGCGAAGTGTGCTGATTCCGCGCAGTAAACGGGTCGTCCGCGCTACCAGGCTCTACCACCTGGACGGTGAAACCCGATTCTTCGAGCGTTACCGCGTCAATAACTTGCATAGTCATGTTCTTCTAACCCCCCATCGTACTAAATGATAAGGTGACTACACACATTTGTCAAGTGCAGGTCGCCTACGAGGTTAATTACAGCAACAGCAACACGGTGGCGTGATTACTGGCTCGGGAGTGGCCGTTGGTTCAACTGTTGGTTCGGGTTCTACAGTTGGCACGGGCGTAGGCTCGGGCGTAGGCTCAGGCTCCGCGATCTCAAAGCGGAAGATGTTTCGGTCGACTGACTGACCGCGCACGTATAATCCACCGCTCCATTGTTCGCCAATAACCTCGCCTGGCTGGAAGCCGCCGAAGTCGCTGCACCATGAAGGTCGGTGCTCGAAGTCGAAGTCTGGGTTATTGTCCCAATAGGCGTGCCACAGCAAAGCACCCGTTGGTCTGCGAGGATTCCCGAGTTTGTCATACCAAGTGGCGCAGTTCGTGTAGATGACCATTGGCTTGCCAAGATCGTCTAGCCGAAGCAACGCCTGTTCGACCTCGTAGATGGAATAGCCGCTGGTCTCGATGTCCACGGCTACAAAGAGCATGGCGTCCCACAGGTCGTCTGGCACGCCCGCGCGAGCGAAGTCAACGGACTCTCGGCCACCATAGCGGAGGTCGCCAACTAGGGCGTAGCCGGCGATCCCTAGACCCGCCTCATGCGCGTTGCGTAGCGAGATGACTCGGTTAGCAGGTTGGTGCAGCCCCGAGAATGGGAAGGCCGTTAGCGCCTGCACGTAGAGCGTGACGCCTTCCTCGCGCAGCGCCTTAGCCTCAAAGGTGGTCAACTGATCGTAGGACGAATCCACGCCATAGACGAAACCATCTGGGAAGCCAGGTGGAGCCGCCAGCTCGTTGTTGGCGACGTAGCCGCCAACGGCCAGCGCAATCGCAATCACCCCACCGATAATTCGGTTACGCCACTTCATTAGAGTCTCCCTAGAATGTAGTCGATAGCCTCTTGCAACAGCGGTTCGGCCGCAAGGCTAAGCAAGCCGAGAATGAGTGCGATAATCAACCCTACTTTGGCTTCAACCCGCCCAACACGGATATGCAATCCGTTGATCGCAAGAGCCTGATGGAACAGGTGGTTGTCGCGAATATCCTGAAGGGTAGCCCTCTTGTCAACATCAGGTATTGGGACAACGGTGTTGTCTTCGAGATCGTCCTCGGTGTCTTGGAGGATTCTAACCAAGAAGCGCCTTGCCGCGTGGGGGAGCGTCTTGAGCCACTTGGCTACTTTCGTAACCATTACTGGGTTCCTTTCGGTGGTTTAGTTAGGTACAACTGGATTTCGGTTGGCGTTGGCGCGCGACCGAGCTGCTGCGTCAACATCCGAGTGATACTAAGCTGGCGCAGCTCATCTGGCGACGGCAGGCGGCCGTTCGCACGGAAGAACTCGGCCATAGGCGCGAGGCCACGAACGATACGCTGATCGGTGATACGCTGGGTCGGCGCAGGCATTTGTGCCCCACCCCCCGCCTTTTGTAGCCCACGAGGTTGTTTTTCTCGGTCGATCATTTCCTGCTGCTTAGCGCCAAACTGCTCGATGAACTGGCCCGCCTGCTGGAGCATCGCCGTTTGCTTATCTGCTGGGATCTGGAAGCCGTCGAAGTCCGGCTCCTGCGTCATCGCTTGCTGGGCTGCGCCGGGGCGCTGAGCTGGCCCCTGCGGCGGCGAGGGGGCCAGCTCGCGTAGGCTCTGCGGGCTTGGTTCTAGGCCCACGCGCTGACGAATCTGCGAGAGGCGCTGGCGATTCGCGACAACGTTCCCGATCACGCTGGGGAGGAGACTTGATGGCATTAGCCGCCCCTCGCTTTCTTCACGCGACGGTATGCCTCGCGCACCTTTTCGCGTGGCGACATCTTGGGTGCGTAAGTCTTCATAAACTCAGCCATCTTCTCGTCGGTCGAACGCTCGTCTACAGACTCGCGCTTCGCAAAGCGCTTAGCAAAATTGTCAGCCCGATCGGTGATATGACCCATGTTTTAACCAACCCGTCGCGGTGACACCGGCCCGCCGACGCGCTGCTGCGCCGCCCGCTGAGCACGCCGCCCCTGATAGATGATGTTTAAACTAGAGGCCGGAAACTGCTGCCCGAGGAAATCGGTCGGCGACAGCGTGTGGACGACGCCGATGTCTGGTCGCGCGACGACTTCCTCTTCTAGCTGCTGCTGCTCAAGCATGTCTTGTTTAAACGCCTCGGTCTCACCAAACTGCTCGGTGCGTGCAGCGATGCCTGCTTCGGCGGCCTCGCCGCCAGCCGCCCCACCTACTACCTGTGCGCCAGTAGTGGTAGCTTGCGTCCCTGCCTGTTGCGTAACCGTATCGGCCTGCGTTCGCACCGCTGAGACTTGGCCTGGGCGTGTGCCGAGTGGCGTGACTTCCGGCGTAACCGAAGTAGCGCGGAAGACCGGCTCGCCGCGCTGGGCCATTTCGCCCAAGCGGCCCAGGTACTCGCTCCAGAAGATGTCGATGTTGTCAAGCAGCCACGAGGCTGCATTCACGCCAATCGTGCCGGTCTGGCGCAAGCCGCGAATGTGGGTAGCGAAGCCGTTGCGAAATTCGTCGAGGAACTGCTCCGGCGTTGGCACGTCGACATAGCGCCGCGTAGTGCCAGTCGCCAGCTCCGTGCCTGTGCGCGTGGTAGTGACCGCCCGCGTTCTGGAGACCGCCTCGTTGATGTCACCCTGCGCCGCCGGGTCGTTCGCATAACGTCGACGCGCTTCGTCAATAGTCATTGTCTGGCCGTTGATACTGACGTGCGTGTCGTCAATGGGAACGATCGTCGGGTGTTCCTTCGCAAATTTTGGGGACGGCGGGAACGGCCGCTCCGGCCCACGGGGCGTCTCACCACCCCCGCCCTGCTGCTGGCGCTGCTGGTTGATGTAGTCAGTCACCGGATCTTGGTAGACCGACTCGACGTATTCGCTTAGCCTGCTCATCGTGGCAACCTCGGCTTCACGCCATCACTACGCGGCCCATTCTCTTGAATGAACCGCCCAACGAACCCAATATGGTACACGACGCCCTCGTCCGACATCCCGAGCCAGAAGTAGAGTGCGTCGTACAACGCATCGGTCTCACGCAGCCTGGTTCGTGGGGAATACTTCCGCCCCGCCTTGTCGGTCAGCGACCCAGGTAAGGTAATTAACCGTGTAATCTCTTTATCATATTTCTGGAGAATTGGCAAGTTTCGCTCGTCAATATCCAGAGTCGTACCCGCGAGATGCACGGTGCGATTCGGGATCTTGAGCGCCCTCTCGGCAGCCGAGACAGAGTGGATAGTCGGGTTCTCCCAAGTTGCCGTCATCCACAAGCCGAAGTCAGCATCGGGATTATCGTTCAGCCAAGCATTCTTCTCGAACGGCTCGGCCTCTTCGTCAAGAAGCTGATAGTACGGCTGGAGTTGCTGATTAACTAGTTTCTTGAGCTGGAACAGCGGGTGCGCGTCCTCCAGATCGAGCTGTTCCTTGAGCTGGAGCGCCCACACGAACTGCCGCGCCACTTCTGGGTTGGCCCCCTGAAGGCCGATGAGGAACTGGATGCGGTCGGCCTCGATCTTGTCCCAGTCGAAGATGTTAGGGCCGCGCTGGTTCTTCGCGACGATTCCGTTGTAGGCCGCTTCGACCATACGGAGGTCGCTCGGGCGCAGGCCGACGATGGCCTTCTGGAACTCTTGGGCTTCCTTGCTCTTGCCTTCGTAAACCGCAGTCAGCGCGCCGGCGAGCTTGTTGCGCGAGTCATCGACGCCTTCCCATATTACGTCGGGGGCCTCCCCGTCCATCAGCATTGCCAGCAACTTGTCGAAGTCGCCCTTGTAGCGGTCGCGCTCGAAGTCCGCGATGTCGGCGACAGTCTGGTAGATATTGCCCTGCTGGCGGCGCGCCTCTCGGTAGTCGGCCTCGTCGGCTGGGAAGTTCTCGCGGATATGGCGGTCAATCAACTTACGCATTGGCGACGGCATCTCGTGGTAGGGGATTCGTTTAAATGTATCAGCCATGTCGGCTGGCACCGCGCCAGAATCAACCAGCTCGCCCTTCGTGCGGTTGATCAGGATGTCGCGCTTCTCGCCGGTCGAGAGGGGTGTTGCCTTTGCGCCTGTCACACCAACCAAAGTCGTCACGGGCGGGCGCTGGCCGATGTCGGAGATGGAGAAGGGGGCAATGCCACGCAGGAAGTATTCTGGCACGAGACTCCAGTCGCCTTGCGGCTCGTAGTCCGTGCCAGTGGCGAACGCTCGCGCCTCGCCGATCATGTCTTTCGCTAGGTTGGCGATCTTTGGGGCGCGTTGCCCAAGGAAGTTCTCACCGGAGATTAGATCCCAGGCCATACCAATCGTCGGCGATGCCTTAGAGCGCGCGAGGTAGAATGGGTCTCCTTCTGCTACTGCCGTCGTTATCGCCCGCAGAAGCGAGTCCCACGGCCCAAAAAGTGAGATGTCCTGATCCGCCGCACGGATTCGCATAAAGTTTGGATTGAAACGGCCGTTAACGATTGGCGACAGGTAATCGAAATCGTCATTGCCAAACGCCTCGTTGGCCGCGATCGTCATCATTCCGCCAATGCCAACCAGCTTAATTAGCATTCGGCGTGCTTGATCGCGGGTGAGATTCTGGCCGCCGCCAGGCAGGCCCGGGAAGGCGCGGACGACTAGCTCAAGCTGGGACTGGAAGAAGCGTGGCGCAAACAGAAGCAGGTTGCCCGTGTCACCGAGGAATCGGCCAGGCGACCAGCCCGTCATCAGGTTCATCGCCATAGAGATTTCCTTCATCGCGGCCTGGCGCTGCGCCGGCATTAAGCCGGCAAGGCGTTTGATGTCAAATTGAGACTGCGCGCCATCGAGCCGCAGGATGTCACCAAAGTAGCCGAAGGCGCGGTTAGCCTGTCGAACGATGGGGAGACCGCCGATAGTGTGGCCGAGTTTGCCACCAATCATAAATTCGGTGTCGATACCACCCATCCGCAGACCGGCCGCTGCCCATTCAAACGAGGTTGGCGTACTATTTCCAACGGCCGCCCGGTCGAAGTCGTCGAGGAATCGCCCCAGCACGTACTTACCACCGACGGGATCGAGGAGCGCGCGCATCGCGCCGGCCTGGGCACGGCGATAGGCATTTGGCGTGTGAACAGCACCAATAAGACCCTGGATAGCCGTGAACGAAATGTCCGCCGTCGCCCGAACACCCCGCAGGAGTGTATTCGTGGCTTCCCATAGCAAGAACGCTTCGGCCCGAGCGCCTGTTGGTGGCCCAATCCGCTTCAGGTAAGTGTTGATCGTCGAGGCTAACCCCTCATCGAAGGCTGTACCCTGGAGGCCAACGCCGAAGCCCCGCACCTCCAAAGCCATCTCGCCCGACGGCGTGCGGCGGGCGCGGTCGAGCGCTGCCTGCCAATCGGTGTCCAGGCCGGCGATCGTAGCCTTGATCTGATTGAGCTGCGCCACGCCATCGTCGAAAGAGATGCCCTTGAAACGACCTCGGCGGATACGGATCTTAGCAAGCGCATCTTTGAGCGCCTCTTTGCGAGCCTGCTCCCCCGTGAGACCCTTGTAGCGACCACGGTTGCGGAATACCTCTTCGTTGATTTCATGCCGCAGATCGCGGAAGGCCATCTGGCGCTCCCGCTCTGACATCCGCACCCGCAGGCGACCAGCTTTGGTCTGGAGCTTGTTCAGCGCCACCCGCAGTTCGTCCAAGTCGGGCGCAGGACTGTGGATAAACGTCTGCAAGGCACCATGGATGCGCTTGTCCATCAGATCGACCGAATTGGACAGCGAGGCCACCTGCTTCCGCAGGCTCTCCATGCGAGCCGCCAGCTTCGGATTCTGTCGAAGCAGCCGCGCGTGGGGGGTACTGCCGAGCGGTACACCCGCCGCGTCTGTAGAGTTCTTGAGGATGTTCGCGATGTGTGCGTCTAGCACGCGCTGGCCGGCATCGCGGAAGTAGACCTGCATCGTCGTGGCGAAATCATGGTAGCCATATTGCACGAGCTTCCCACCGACCTGTACGCCTTCGATGCCCTGAACCATAGTGTCGAAGATAGCCTCCCGCTCGAAGCTGCGCTTGACGCCACGGCGCGATGGCGGGACGGCACCGAATGAGCGGTAATCGAGCAAGTCTTCTTCGGCATGGCCGCGAGGCAGGTAGAACCCGCCCGGCTCGATGTCGGCGCGGGTCTTTAGTTCTATGCCCTGCTCTGTAAGCGCGTTCGTGTATGGCTCAAGCAGCGCCCGCAGGCGCTCCATCGCCGCGATCTGATCAGCACGCAGCATCGGCTTGTAGTTAGTAAACTTCGCCGCCATATCCTGCATCGTTGGCGCGCCTGGAATATCCTTGAGGCGGCCGTCCGCGTCTGGCTTGAAGAATCGGAATTGGATGGATTCGGCGATGGCCGCCGCGCGGTTGGCCTGGTTCTCAAGCGCCCCGTTGCGGATGCGCGAATACTCGTCCACCATGCGCGCGCCGAGCGGATCGGCCGGCGTGCCAAGGTGGAGCGTATTCTTCAGGACGTTAAACACCTTCTCCTGTGCGGTCAAGTGTGGGTTGATCGGCCGCGCGTCCAGCAGGCGGACGGTGTGGGGCACAGGCCGCCATGTCACCTGGCGCTGGGCTGGGTCGACGCCAGTAGGGAGGTTGATGCGGATCGCACCCTCTTCCTCCGCGAGAAACTGGTCAAAGGCACGCTTAATCTTCGGTAGCATCCCCTCTTTACCGCCTGTGCGCAGCGCCAGCTCCTCGCCATAAGACTGAGCGCGACCGATAGTACTAAGGAGTTGTTCTCGATCTGTCATGCCCATAGACCCGCCAGCAGAGTCGATCTCGTCCTGAATGCGAGAAGCCGCTCTACGATTCCAGCTATATTCCCTGCGAAGCGCATCATCGGACATTTGTGCGAGTCGCGCGTAGTCGCGAGACAGTTCCTCTTCTACGCTTATAGAGGTTGGACGCTGCTCAGACAGCAGCGGCAGAGGTTCATCCGATGCCGCAATTTTAATGAGATCGGCCGCCTCTTGGGAGCGCTTAAGAATGTTCTCTAGCGAATCGGCGGCGTGTAACGGATTGCGAAACCGCCCAACCTCAAAGCCCTCTGGGTCAGTAACTACGAACTCCGAGCCTTCGTAGCGAGCCTTCCAGCCATCAGGTAGATCGATTGGCTTTACTTCAAAGCCGCGCAACTCATTAGCATGGGCCGCTTCGAGCGCCTGGCGCATAGCCAATACCGACGGGGCGGCTTTCGGCTCAGCGCCGATCAGCTTCGCCACGTCTTCGGGTAGTGGCTCCTCGCGTGGACGAAGATTGAAGCTGCCAGTCTCGTCCTTCAGGAAGTTCTTGACGACCTGCTTGACGTTCGGGATAAAGTCTGAGGATTGCTCCACTTCGGCAGCCGACACCCAGCGCCGCGCTTTGCGATCCCAGACCGCCGCGATCATGTCGTCGCGGATGTGGTTCTGCGGCCAGTAATTCCAGCCTTCAGGCGTTGGAATGTCGCCCTTCACGCCTTTCACCGCGAGCTGGATGCCACCGTTGCGGGCGCGCATGTCGGCCACCTGATCGAGGTCTACGCTCCCAGCCCACATGAACGGCTGCATAGACGATGGCGAGAGTGCAGCCTCGGTGCCATTCCATAGGCGTACACGCGAGCCTTCCATGATCGAGAGGCCATTCGTCAGGCGCAGCGGGGCTTCACGGAAGATGCGGTCGAGGCGATAGATTGGCGCTTCGAGGTTGACGCTCGCTTTAAGGTTGGCAGCTACCAACTCTGGGTCTTTGTCGACGTATGCGCCCTTGAACCCGCCTGTACGGATCTGACTCTCGAAGAAAGCCTGGAACTCGTTTAAACGCTCAACGGACTGGGGCGTAACGATGCGGACGCGCTTGACCGACCGCGCGTCGATGACCTGCTCGGCGTCGGCGAATGTAGCCGAGTAGGCCGCGCCTCCCGTGCGCGAGACGCGGCTGGACTCATAGATCAAGCCACTTGGGTCATACTCGATCGCCAACATCAGATCAGCGCCACCTGCGTACAAGTTGGCGACGGTCGGATATGGCGACGTGAAAATCGGCAGGGCGTCTTTACGCACCGCCTTTCCAATAGCGCGCGCCTTCGTCGAGACAGCATGACCGTCAATGCTCGATGGAAGGCGGAAACCGTCCGCAAGCGATGGGGGGGCCACATCCAAGCCCAGTTCAAGCTGTCCTCTGGCGCGTGTAGTCTCGATGTCGTTGACTCGCTGCATCGCTTCAAGGACGGAAATGCCCTCATCGTAGTTGCGGATGCGGCGATAGACAATAGCGTTACCGGCTGTCTCAGCCTCGCGGGCGATACCAATGGGGGCGAATGAATCGTCTGGCATGGTATCAACTAGCGAGAGGATCCGATCGTACTGTGCGCGGATTTCCGGCTTCATCCGCTCTTTGATGTTCTCGATCTCAGCGAGGATCTGGTGGATTGGCTTGCCTTCTGGGCCGGCGAGTTTCCCAAGATCAATCGCGCCGCGTTCGCCAGCAAGGGCAACCTCGAATCGAGCCATCATCTGCTCGCGGGTCTGAGGCTGGATCGTGCGCTGAGCAAGGCGTCGCCCGACGCCCGCAAAGCCCCCAGCCACAGTTGCGCCAATCAGTTCAATAGGGAACTCTGGCGCGCCAATCACCTGAGCTACTTGTTCACCAGCTACCGCGCCACCAATCGCAACCGCACCGGCTTTAGTGCCGAGGCCGCCAACAGTGAAGTCTTTGATGATCCCCTTCTGGGGCGCTATAAGGATTGGTGCCCACTCCGCAGCCGTCTGGATAGGCTGCGGAAGAGACTCCCATGTCTCTTCCCCGAGAACGCGCTTGCCCGCCGCTGTAATCGGATCGAGAATTGTTGCTGTCGCACGGTCGGCAATCTTCTCCCACTGAGCCTGAGTGACGTTGCCACCAAGGATTTCGGGCGCGAGCTTAAGCATCCGTTCCCAGGCCGCCTGCCGCTCCAAACCCATACCCGTCGTGCGCCCCTTGCCGTCCAACGTCTCGATGAAGTCCGCTGTGGGCGTAATCCCCATCTTGTAGATATGCAGCAGCTCGCGGCGCATCTCCAAGGGCAGAGAGCCGAGCGCGCCCATGATCGATGCCTGAATAGCTGGGTCGCTCTCGCCCGTGATCTCCTCGCGAAGACGGTGTAGCTCCGCCAATCCGCCGCCAGGCGACAAAGGCTCGTCCTCCAGCGGTTCTAATTCTATAGAAGCCAAGTCGTCGGCCGAGATAGGCGGCGGCATGTTAATTGTCTGGTTTCGACGGCCGCGAACCCGCTCCGCGACCTTCGGAGCCGTGCGTCGGATGAACTCCATGATTGGCACTGGAATGGCTGGAGTTCGCTCGCCTCGAATCGTTACGCCCTCAGCAGTCTCGGGTAGAAAGCTGCCGAACACGTAATCGAAGTAGGCTGGTAAGCCAGTCCCTCGGTCGGGCGATCCAGGCGTAGGCGGGTGGTGGCGTGTAGGGTCTCCAGCAGGCGGCGGGTTATCAGAGATGATCGCCTTCAGCTCGGCGAGTTCTTCATCTGTTAGATTGGCCTCAAAGGCGTGTAGCGTTTCATGGCCGGCCGTCCACGGCTGCTCCTTGCCAAGCATCGTCTTGTTCATAGCGATGGCGTTCTGATTCTGATCATAGTAGCCGCCGCCCGGGATGGTCTTGATCTCGTCGGGGATGTCAAAGAGTTCGCTAGGGAGGCCCATGCGCTTGAACGCCCGGCGGGCATCAGCAACCTGCGTCAGAGCTGGAATGGTTGGCCGCTGCTCTGTCTCAAACGCCTGCTGCCAAGGGAAGTTGACGCCCTCAGACGACATCTCCTCGAAGTCCTCTATTCCTATATCCCACGAACCGTCGTCCTGTGGAACACCAGTCAGTTCGCCGCGCGCCAGGGCATCGCGGATGTCGTTTAGGTAGACATCCTCTTCCTGGGTCATCATCTCCCCAGTCAGCGGGTCTTCAACCAACTGTGCGTTTGTCATGCGTTTGTCAAAGGATCTTAAACTTTTTGACCATTATCTTAAACGTTAGACCGTGGCACGCTCGCCCATAGCACCCAAAGCAGCAGCATTCTCGACACCAAACTCGCCGCCGCCCATCGCCTCCTGGGTCTGGGTATTGAACTCGCCTCCACCGGCTTCTGGTGGCAGCATCTCCATTCGGCCGGGCTGAGGAATCGCCCCGCCCGACTGCTGGCGGAAAGCCAGCTCCTCAACGAAGGCCGTCCGGAACTGCTTTTCTTGGATGCGCTGCGCCAACTCCGTTTCACCCATGCGTTCCAGCGCCGCCGCAATCTGCTCAAAGACGATCACAGGATCAGTATTCGCGATGTCCTCCCAAATGCGGTCGATTTCGTCAGACGGGTCTTCAATCTGGAGGATGTGCTCAAGCACCGTCGTCAGCGACAGCAGCGGTCGGCGCGGGTCTAGCGCGATGCGGGCCGCGTTGATTCGGATAGCGAGGTCGTCCGGCAGGGCAGGTTTAAACACAGGGCGCGGGCGCAGTTTCTTCTTGCCAAGCTCCTTCGGGTCGAACTCGACAACCCAATAGGACGTGCGCTTGGACGAACCGGCCGAGCGCGGGGCGAGCAACTCGAACGGCTTGATTATGCCCTTGGCCGCCTGAAGCTGCGCTAGAATGGACGTGCCGATGCGCTGGCCGAACTCCTCCATGCCGTCTTGGTATGGCTCCAGCGCGTTCAGCGCCGCGTTTGCCATCTGCTGAAAGAGAACACCCGTCCCCTGGAACGGCGTATTCGCGCGGAGGATATTTGCTAGCATACCGTTCTGCTTTTCATCGCCAAGGATCTCCACTAGACGGTAGGCATCCGCGTTGATCGGGCCTACCTGAACGCGCTCAAGTTTCTCTTCCGGTGTCAGCGCGATTTTGCCCTCAATACCTGGAATGAAGCGCGGCTGCTCGCCTGTAGGCGAGGTGAAGACCCAAGTGCCGTAGGCCGAGATCGCCAGGTGCTGCATGATCGTCGCGATCAGCTCGTTGTACTGCGGGACGTGTTCCTCGACCGACGCTAGGATCGAACGCCCTAGCTCCGCTACATGCGCGTTCTGGCCTGTCCACCACGAGTAGGCAGAGGGCGAGCCTAGCATTTCAGCGCGCTCAGAGAGCCGATCAGTCAGCACCTCACCGAGCTGCGGCTTCGCTATGAGGTCGACGCCATTCACCGGCACCCCCACCACAGGCAGGGCATCGTAGCGGTAGCCGTGATAGTAAGGCGGGATGACAAATTCCGGTGCTGATGCCGCGTTGCTGCCAGACATCAGGTCATAAACGAAGGTCTGCTCGATCGGCATCTCGCCAGCCATAACCGCATTGATGCCCTTGCGCGTGCCACGATCGTTCGACCAGTATTCGATCTTAACGGCCGTCTGGTTTGGGTCATAGTTACGGTCGGCCTCGCGGTGGCCGAAGGTATCTGGATACAGATTCACCAACTCGCCAACCGTCGTGACCGTCTCGATGATGACGTAGTTCAGGCCGAAGGCGTCGACGTGTGGGTAGACAAGGCGCGGGTCGTACATCTCAGCGATGATCGGCGTGTCGCGGTACTTGAGGGCTTCGGTCGTGATATGGACTTTGCCCCAGATGAAGCCGCGCAGGAGCGCCTGGGCCGCTGCCTGCTTCCAGAATCGCATCCGAAGGCGCTGGCTAAACATATCGTCAATGTCGTAGATCATGCCCTGAAGGGTGCGCTCAACCTTGCCAATGAATCGGCGCTCATCTTGGTTCTCCGACATCGCCTCGAAGAGGGCGATGCGCCAGTACGAGTCGTTCCGCGTAAGGATTGAGATGGCGAGATCAATGGCCGTATGTGGCTCGTTAGAGATGAAGCGTCTGTAACCAATAGGCTTCATCTGCTGAAGTACGTCCTGGAGGTAGTACATCAGCGCCCAGTAATCCTGGCGCGCGTGCAATGGTCGCCAGTAGTCCTTCCCCTTCTGGAGTCTTGACAGGATCGTCTGGCGCACATCAGCGTGCTGATTAACTGGTACGAGGGCGTTCGCTGGGATAGCCATGCTTCTTCTTCTTTACGTGAACCCTTCAAGATAAGACGCAGCTTCTCGAAGAATTTGTGGATTATCATCAAAGTATCCAAGTGCTAAGTTACAGCGCTCACACAATAACCCACGCACTCGGTCGGTTTCATGATCATGATCAATAGAAGGTCGCCTACCACGAGAATCCCATTGATTGGTTCCGCAAATTGCACAACGACTATTTTGTGCCTCAAGGGTAGCAGCGTACCATTCTGGATCAACCCCGTACTTCACTCGGAGCCTTCGCCCCCATTCATAGTTGCGGTGATACTCTCGGCGCTCTTCATTAAGGCTCTCACGGTTACCCGGTTTAGCCATGTACTTTCGCCTCCATTCTCGCATATAGGCGTTGTGTTTTTCTTTATCTATCATGTCACGAAAACCACAGTTGCTGGCGGCGCGGCGTTGGCTCATCGCTCGGCCGAATCACGAGGCCGTTGCGGCCAACGATTAAAGTTTTCTCTTCGTCTCGCCGCTCCTGGGCGCGCATTCGCATACGAACCTTGTCGATGATGTACCAAGCGTGCGCTGCCGCGAAGATACAATCATCGTGCGCGTCCACGATGTCCAACGCAGCGGCCTTCAGCCGGTTCTGTACCTTCTGCCAAGTGAAGCCGCCCATCTCACGCGTTAGCTCACGGCAAGCCGACATCAGGACATTGTTTGTGATTGCCGTCTTGAACTTCTCCAGAACTTCGCGGCGGTTGGCCTCCGTTGGGTACATCCCTGGCAGGACGATATGTCCCTTTCTAATTGGCTTCAGTGGATCGACGTGATAGTAGATGCTTGGGTACTGGAGGTCGCGCAGTTCCTTAAATACCATGTCGCCGTGGTGCGAGCGCTCCCCGTTCACAGTCGCAGACTTGAAGAAGGTGCAAGCCGCTGCGACCTGAGCCGCAAACACCTTGGGGCTTACTCGCAGTCGTAGCCGTGCTACGATCTTTTCTTTCTTGACGCTCATTATGTAGAGCACTGACCAGTCCGAGTCGTCGTTCAGGCCACCACCCGCCGAGTCAAAGCCGCCGACGTAGGTATCATTCTGGTCTGGGTATTCCCAGATGACGAAGTTCGCCCCGTAGAAAGACACTGAATCGCCACGGTACGGGAGGTGGTCAAAGACTCGCACGTAGTCATCGCGGCGAGCGTCGCGGTAGAATGCCAAGTGGTCGATGCTATCGGGCGTGTCGAAGAACTTGCCCTGCACGCCGAGCCAACAAGTATCGAGATCCTCTGGGTACTCCTGGAGGAATGGCGCTGTCGTCTTGTCCTGGGCGGCCTTCTTTAGCCGCCGCCACAGGATGCGCTCTACTGTTAGCGGCGTGCGCGTCCAGTTTTGTCCAGCCATCAACTTTGCCTCGTACTCATCCGGCTCGAAGTTCTCGATCTCCCACCGTAGCTCGCTCTCAGTCAACTTGATGTCGGCGTTGGAGTGGAAGTTCGTCGAGACTGTGTAGCGTGGCTCTAGCCACCACGGATATAGCTTGACCGTGAACTCGTCCCGAGGGTTGAATGGGCGCGCCCCCATCGCGTACTTATGGAATGCGCCGGATTCGCCCTTCGGCGTGGACTCGAAGTCGACAATACCATAGGGATATGCCGGCACGGCAGGAAGCGCCCCGCCGATCAACTCCAGCGCAGAATCCTTCCAGTGAGCTAGCTCGGAGAAGTGAAGAATCTGGCCCGAGAAGCCTCTACCCACGACGCGCTGCTCGCCAGAGACGAACAAGAAGCGATTATCCAGTTCCTCAATCACCAGCTCGTCGTTGTTGTCCAGGCCAATCTTCAATTCGAACCCCCGCGTCTTGAGGTCGTTAAAGATGTGATGCCGGATGCGCTGGCGAAAGAGCGCGGTAGTCTGGTCGTCCTGGGCCGCCACTACGCAAGTCGCACCCCAGAGCTGGCCCATCGTCATGCGACGCACATTGCGCGCCATCTTCAGCGAAGAGGCTCTGGTCTGCCTTCCCTTGACCGTCACATCGCGGCCAGTCTCGTCCTCCAGCATCATCACCTGCTGGGGAAACAGGCGCATCTTCACGATCTGGCCGATCTCATTCGGCACAGTCAGGAAATGTTCGATCCACCGCCGCGTTGCCGCCGGCGATGGGTCAAACATCATAAAGCCCTCTTCGCTGTTGCGGTCGATCTCGTCGAACCGCATCACTGGCAGGTTCGGCATTTTGGCCTACTTTGCGAGCTTCGTCTCGTCTTTTATGTATTCCTTCTTCGGGCCACGTGGGCCAAACTTCTTCTTAAAGGCGGTCTTCCACTTACTCGCTTGTCCAGCCACGACGGTTCTCCTTTTGTTAGCGGCGGGGGCGTTGGATTCCAACATCTCCGTCGCGACTATGCCAGCCACTACTTGCCTCGGAAACGTAGGGCGAGGTTGACTCTACGAGATTTCTCCAGCTCAGACGCAGACAACTTTTTCTCGCCTTTTGCCTTCTTAGAAAGCTCCGAGGCTTTCGCCCGCAGCTCAGAGGTCGGAATGTTCTTGCCTTCAGCCGCGCCCATCTGCTCGCGCAGCGCGCCGACCGTGCCAGCCTTCTGCATCTTCTTGCGGACGGCCGCCATCCACTTAGCCATGCCGTTTCACCTTTTTTCTTTTCTTGGCTCGGCTACGAGCCTCTCTTGCTTTGCTCATCGCAATCGCGATGGCTTGTTTTTGGGGACGGCCAGAGTGAACCAGCTCCGAAATGTTGGCGCTGATCGTCTCTTGGCTAGAACCTTCCTTCAGGGGCATCTATGCGCCGGCGGTTGAATCCGGTGAGATGATCTGGGCGGCCGTGCCTGCGTAAGGGCCATAGTTGTCCATCCCAAGGTTTGCCATGCCGTCGACGACCTCGCGAAGCTGGGCCTTGATCGCCCAGATCTCGTTGTCGATGCGGTCAATCTCGCGATGGATACGCTCCTTCTCCAAGTAGGGCGGGCCTTTGTACGGCTCGCCGTGGGACTCGTACCAGTTCGACGGGCCGTAGAGCTGGAGCGAAAGGTTGGTCTGCTCAGTCTCAAGCTCGTTTAAACGAGCAACGAGTGCCTCGATGTCTGGGTTGGGCTTGGGGTTGAACTCGTCGCCGTATTGCTGTTCTTCGAGCGCCTGGCGCGCAGCGGCGTCCGTAGACTGCGGAGTCATATTCCGCTGGACGCCCGGGCTGTCTCCGGTGTAACCGAGGATGGAGTCGTACATAGCGTAGCCGCCCTTTCTGGGTACAGTGGTCTACGCTATAAATGCTAAGGTGTCTGAGCAGATTTGTCAAGTGAGAATATGAAGCATCGCATCGAAGTGAGCCAGCGTTTCTTGCTGGCTGTAGTGAAGGTGCCGGCGTGTCTCGTGTGGATCACGCAGCCACCGCATGAAGTCTTCGATCACATCGACGAAAGCATGGGCCTGGGCGCGCATCACCTTTTCGTCTTCGCCCATGTAATCCGGCCACGCCCACGGATAGGGAGTGGCCGGATCGTCTAGCGGGCCTACCGGCTGTGGCGGCCCAGGGTGAAAGGGGCAGGCATAGTAATCACAGCCCTCAGTGGCATCCCCCTCGCACCAACTACACCAGGACATGTTACCTAGCGGCCGATGATGTCTGCGTCGTGAGGTTCCTCCTCGAACTCCACGGATGGCATTTTGCGGATGCGACGTGACTTAAGATGTTTGGTCTTGGTATCGTCGGCGGGCGGCTCATCCACCAACTCCACAGGCGCGCCTGGGTTGAGGGACTCGTCCACCAACTTAGCAGGCACGCCGAAGAATTGGTTTGAGGACATTTCCATCTCGCCAGAGTAGTCGTAGTATCCGTCAGCATTCGAAACGGGTTGCTCGGCATCGTAGATTTGCACAGCAATGACTTCCGCTGAATCCGGCGGTTCAATCTCGTGCTCAGTCTGGTCGACCTCGCGCTCGCGAACTTCGCCCAGTGGCATTTTGCGGACGAGGCCAGCGATCGCGCGGAGCTGATTAGCTCCCCACTTCAGGGTGCCAACCATGCTCTGATTTGCAGCCCCACGCCGGCTCTCCTGATAGGCTTGGCCGTCCCAAATTTCCGCCTTGCCATCAATGGCATCGGCGATGAGGCCGATTACCTCCTCGAACGTGAAGACGTGGTAGTACGACTCCATCTCAACTTCTGGCGTTTCGGTTGTCACTTTGATTCATCTCCTTCTTTCTCATGGCGGGCGATGGCCGCATTCGCCCAGAACATAGCCTGTTCTAGATTCGTGATTGCTAGAGAAAGCTCCCGCGAGCTAGGACAGACGAAGCACAGGAACCGGGCCAACGCGCCAATCAGTCCTCGGATTGCATTGTACCGTTGCCCTTTGCTCGTTAGATTATTCAGGGCAGCCGCAGCCACAGATGGCGAATGGTAGGAGAAGTCATTGTTGAGGCGGTCAAATGTTTCCTGCATCGGCACGTAGGGCGCGTCAACGATGTCGTAGACTGGGGGTGTACCCCAGACATGTGTCAACTGCTGTGATTGCTTCTTTAGAGGCTCCAACGCCACTAGGATTTCCTGCTTTGGGGCAGGCCCATCGTAAACTGTATTCATTTGATTCCTCCTTCGATTAGCCACCTCAGATCTTCGTCGTCGGTGGGGTAGTCCTCTTCATAGCCGCCGAGGAACTGTGGGCGGTATGGCTTGCCGCTGATGTCATAATGCACTCGGACAAGGATCTTCTTACCCTTCGACCGTTGCCCGAGCCACGGCACTACGCAGCGGCATTGATAATCCCCGCAGCTACCACAGAGCGTCGGGGTGGTCTCGCAGAACGGGCATAAAATCGGGATGATCCGTACCTTTGTCATTCTGGTGGGCCTCCAGGGATTCGAACCCCGATCGCGCAGTTTCTAAGACTGCCGCCTCTACCAAGTTGGGCTAGAGGCCCGGAGCCGGTGAGAGGAATCGAACCTCCGTCCTGCGGTTTACAAAACCGCTGCTCAACCAACGAGAGCTTCACCGACTGGCGTCGACGACGGGAATCGAACCCGCTTCCTTCTCCTCGACAGGGAGACATGCGGCCATCACACCCCGCCGACGTATATTGTCGTGTTGTCAAAAGCACTAATTCAGACATTTAGACAACACAATCATACATTTCGTCTGGTGGAGGCGGAGGGATTTGAACCCCCGACCAAATGCTTGCAAAGCACCCGCTCTCCCACTGAGCTACGCCCCCTTGGTTCCGAGGCTAGGATTCGAACCCAGATCCCGTGGTTCAGGGCCACGTCGCCTACCTTTAGCAGACCTCGGACTGGTCAGCGATACAAGATTTGAACTTGTCCTTGCAGGGCCACAACCTGCCGTGCTACCACTACACCAATGCGCTGCCGCCGCAGGTTCAGAGCCTACTCCCTGCTTGCCGTCCCTCGCTGCCTCGGACGGCCGCCTATCTGGTGGCGGACGGTGGGATTCGAACCCACGACCTTCTGGTTATGAGCCAGACGAGCTGCCACTGCTCCACGCCGCTAAGTCGGCCTACCTTCGCCCTGGTACTCTCCGCGAATCATCGAGAACGGCACCCGCCACATCTTTCGATGCCCCACGTTTAGTGAGTTGCATTTTAGGTCGGTACGCCATGCGCCGCTGTCAACTTTCGGCCGCTATACCCCCGCCAGTTCTTTCGAAGGGCTGGGAACATTTCTGGTCTGGGTGAGAGGACTCGAACCTCCGACCTTATGCTCCCAGGGCACACGCGCTACCAAGCTGCGCTACACCCAGACAACCTAGTTTACAAAGTGGTTTCGGTAGATGTCAAGTGGTCGGAGACGCCCCACCCAGCGTTTCGCGGAAGCCAGCGCAAATGCGCTCAAACGTGAGCGGCATATCTGGGTAGCAAGCCAAGAGACGTTTCGGGTCGTCGCCTCGGCAGCCCTCTACGTTGGACATCTGCGTGATGGTGCCGTCAACCCGCTCCGCGTATTTGGCGGCCACTTCGAAGCAGAGGCTTGCCGTGATGCGCTTAGCGAAGTGGTGGGCGTAGAGGCTAACGCCTGGGAGAAGGTGGAACTCAAGCGTCCCCTCAGTCAGCATCAGCCTAGCGCTGATCGCCGTATTTTCCTCGGGGATTTCTCGCTCCCAGGGCACAGCGTAGCCAGTACCACGCTCTCGCCCAACAGGCTTAAAAAGCGCAATCCGTAAGATCAGAAGCGCAGTCTTGGGAAGTAGTGGCGTGACTCTAACGTGGCAGCACATCAGTAGGGCTGTCGTCGTCGCTCAGCCAGAGCAAGAAGTGAATCTTGCAGCCGGCAAGAGTGCTAGTATATTGCCACTCTGCATCAGCGATGATGTAGACCTTGCCACGGATCACGAATGTTTCGCCCCAGCCTGGGAGCGGCACGCCATCCAACCAGGCGATCGACTCCTGCCTATCGTCTGGGTAGATCAGGGTAATGTGGAAAGTGTCCATCTAGTCGTCAGGAAGCAACCGCCACTTCCACTGTTCCGGTGGATCTGGCCGCGCCCAGTACAAAGGAGCCAGGTGGTGGCCGTACCAATCGAGCCGCTCTTCGCGGAAGCTGCCGACTTCGTAGTAGTAGTCCGTCCGAGTTTTGTCCTTGTAGTAGCACGACGTCACGATTTTCGACTCATCGTTGCCGAGGGACTTGGCAACTGTCTGCCAAGCTCGATACTCTTCCTGGGAGTACATGTCTCCGAAGTCTCGGTTGAGAGAGTAATTCTGCCGCCACTTGGGCCACGTATAGAGCTTTGAGATGTACACGAGAGTCTTCCTCCTCTGAGCGCCTACTTACTTACCTATGTACAGTTTAAACGACTTGGTGGGAATGTCAAGTCGCGAACAGGCGTGCGGATCAGCCCAAGAATAATTAGATCCCTAGATTACAGGCTGCACCGATCTGCACGGATTTGTACATCGCAGGTATAGTTTTCCTAATTTCTAATTTTCGCTACACGAGGGGTCTCACCCTCTCCTCCCGTATCTCTGTCTTGGAACGTGCCCGTTGGTGCCCTCCCGTGGGCGCGCCCACCGCGAGCACATGACTATGGCTTGGGTCTTGAGTGGGCGCGCATCCATGGGGCTCCATGCTACTAGCTAAGGGCATGGGCGGGAGCAGGCGGGTAGGTAGACTCGCGCCTTACTCGGCTACGGCGAGCACGTCCGCGCGTCGACGCATGGTGTCGTTTAAACGGCGACGAGAGACAGCAGGCGAGAGGTTTGACCCCGCAGACTCACGGGCTAGACTCCTGGGCTAGAACCAGAGAGGTTTACACATGCAGACCCCAAAGGGTATAGACACGGGTTATAGGGCCATCGGCTATATCATTAAGCGATCTTGGCGTTTACACGCAACATTCCCGAGTCTGGGCCGATTATAAGAGTGTAGAGCGCAAGCTCTGCCAAGGCGCACGTCTGAGGCGTAATCGATACTCAGACGGCTTAGGGAACGGACTCCCGCCAGCTAACCGGAAACGGGGCTGCTCCTCTGTGCGCTTAGCGACTCGGCTGCCAGCTAACGGGTCGCGTATGTCATAGGCGCTGCGAAAGCATGAGGAGATGGGGAATCGTAAGGTTCCCCTAGTACCTACCCTTTGAGTGAGCCGGTGTAAGCCAACGCGGTAAAGCCTTCAGGGGCGGCTAGACGCTATGTAGGTGAGTGTTACGTTAGGTCGGCCGGTGACTCAACGGGTTAGGGATCGATGGTCTACTGTAGCGGCCTACGGGGAATGACTCTCCGCCAGCCAGAAATGAGGTTTACGAATGTCCGCCCTACGTGATTCAATCATGGGAGCGCTAGTCGGCAAGGTAGTCGCCAGCGACGCCGATCTACGCGACGCGATCATCGCTCTGATCGATGCGTCTTCCGCCAAACGGCTAGATCAGGCACGCGAGGCCGTGCGCCTGAAGACGCTAACAAACGGCACGATCCCACGCTTCGACCGTGATGCGCTAACGCGCTAGGCGGCTCAGAGCACACTCTTGGAAGGATGCGAAAATGACAAACACTAGACCTCTACACCGCATCGCAGCCGAAGTTCGCCAGGACTGGACGAAGCCCTATTTCGGCGCAGTACCTTACCTTCGGGCCATGAGTACGCTAGGCAGCATCACCGACAAGTACGGCCTAGACGACGGCGAAAGCATCGTTGCCTACTTCCTAGCTAACGCCCAGACTTGGAAGGGTGAGACCGCTAGGCGCGTCAAGGCGGAGCTAAACGCTATGCTGAAAGCGAGTCGGTAAAATGACAGAAGACGAAACGCGCGCTATCTATTGGTTTGCTAGTGACTACCATTCTGGCCAATGGTCGCACGGCTATCGCCTCGCGTGTACAGCGCTAAGGCGGCTTCGGCGAATCGGTTTCAACGGAGACCCGTTCGCCTTACCCCTTGGCGCACAAGCAAGCGCTCTGTACGAACGCCTTGTCTCCGCCTATGCCGAGAAAATCTGAGGAGGTTCACAATGGCTTCCACGTACACGATTCAAAGGCGGGGCGATCGCAAGATCGCCTGTAAGGTCTGCGGTCAAAAGGATTTGGAATGGGTTAAGACCGCTCTTGGCTGGCGCTACGTTCCCTATGGAACAAACGATTTCAGCGAGACTGTTCACGCTTTGACTCCGGGCGGCTGTAAGAAAAGCGGGGTTCCCGCCCCGGTCGCGGCTGCCGCTGGGCCGCCGGTTGACTTAGGGCCGATAGAGGAGCAACTGGCAGCCTTGCGCTTAAGCGATAGGGCTTTGGCGGCGCAGCTCGCGGTTAACTCGGCCGAGATCGGCAAGGTAGCTACTCGGGCCGTAGACTTTCGGCCGATTGAGGCCGAGATCGCTACGCTGCGAAAGCTGGTCGAGTCGGTCAAGGCGGCGAAGCCGATTGCGATTCAACTAGCCAGCGGTCAAACGGTAGACGTTGGCCGCCAGCACGATCAGTTTCTAAACCTTGCCGCCATGACGGCCGCTGTCAAGGATACTGGCGTTGTGTTCCTGGTAGGTGAGCCCGGGAGCTTCAAAACGTCAGCGGTCAAGCCGTTGGCGCAAGCGCTAGGCGTCACCTACGAAGTACAGCCAGTCGGAATGCAAACGACTAAGAGCGATCTGCTGGGCTTCGTCAACGGGCATGGCGACTATGTAGAGTCTCCAGCCCATCGCGTGTATCGTAACGGCGGGCTATTGCTTTGGGACGAGATCGACGCGGCAAACGCGGCGACTCTGACAATTATCAATGGCCTGACCGCCAACCACTCGGCGGGATTCCCTGGCGGCATGGTTGACCGTCACCCGGACTGCTATTTCGTGGTAGCGGGTAACACCTTCGGTCGAGGTGCCGATGCTCAGTTTATCGGCCGGTCGCAGCTTGACGCGGCGACGCTTAACCGCTTCTGCTATCTGCCCTGGAATACCGACTGGACGCTAGTAGGCGAGATCATGGGTCTGACGATCCAAGGCGATCAGCCCGATTATCCGACTCCGGGCCGACCTCGCGATCTGGCCGAGTTCGCGGACTGGGGCGAGTATTGTAAGCGGATTCACAATATAGTGACAGCCTGCAATATCCGGGCCGTTGTAAGCTCCCGTTCAGTCCTGAATGGCGCTAAGATGCTCGCGGCTGGAATCGACCGTGGCCTAGTCGAGTATTCGACTATCTGGGCGCATATGAGCGCTCAGGACGCGGCGACAGTCAAGGCGAACCTAGTATGAGCGTGCCGAAGATCACCCGATTTGCCGACGTAGAGGAGCTTCTGGCTGCGGTCAATGCGCCATGCGCGCTCGCGGATTCATTCCGATCGAGCATAACACAGGGCCGGGGGTTTACGGGTACGGATTCACTAGCCGAAGCGGTAGCGCTCGCCCGTAAGGGTTGGCAAGGTGGCACGGCCGAAATTGAGCGGCTGCGGATTGAGATCGACCGATCTCTAAGCGGCTTGATCCCCATGCTTGAGCCGTTCTATGATGTAACCGGCGATATGATCGACGTTGGGCGGTTCGTTACGGGCGAGCCAGAAGATTTCCTAACGCTAGTCGATAATGGCTTGCGCCACGAGTCGCCATCGCCCCGAATCGTGCATATTGTATGCAATATCGCCGTGAGCGGGTCGATTAGTCAGGACGTGATCATGCGGCGTGGGGCTGCTATGGTAGTCCTGATCGATACGCTAGAGCGACATGGCATTCGTTGCCGCGTCGACCTAGTGGACGTAACGGCGGACAAGCGGCAAGGCGGCGATCAGTTCGAAGTTTACATGACAGTCAAACACGATGGCGAGTCAGTTTCGATTGACAAACTGGCCTATTTCCTAGCCCATGCATCAGCCATGCGGCGATTATTGTTCGCCGTTTACGAACATTTCCCTGATCCGATACGGCGACAGTTCGGCATCGGGCGGGATATGCAGGGGGCTTATGGTTTCCCGGGTATCGCCAGCGAGCAAGGGACAATCTACATCGACCGGATCATTAGCGCCGTAGACTGGAGCGAGCAATTCACGCTGGCATGGCTTAAAGCCCAGCTACGCAAGCAAGGCATCGCCATCGAGGAGGAGACAAAATGAACACCCGCGAGGAATGGCTAACGCGGGCAGCCCATGCGATCATTGACCGTGTGCTCGCCCCGGCTGGCCTAGACACGAACGCCGACACTGGCGAGCCGCTGGCCGAAAAGCTGCGGATTAGCGTTGGCTTCCCGCATACCGCCGGAGCGCGCCGAGACGGGCGGGCCGTTGGGGTCTGCTATAGCCCAGTGCTTAGCGCTGGTGGCATGACTGAAATCTTCATCTCGCCGTTTGTGCCCGATGGCGCGGCGGCGTTAAGCGTCCTGGCGCATGAGCTGATCCACGGCGCGCTAGGAATGAAAGCCGGACATGGGCCGGTGTTTAAACAGGCTTGCGAGCGTATCGGGCTAGACGGCCCAGCGCTCGCTACTGTCCCCGGGCCGAGACTAATGCATGGGCTAGAGGTGATCGGCCGCGTCCTCGGGCCGTTCATCCACGATCAGCTTAACGTCACGACTAGTTCCCACAAGCAAGGCACCCGCCTGCTGAAATGCGTCTGCGTCAACCAGGACTGCCCTTCGCAGCCGGACGGCGGATACACGGTGCGGATCACTTGGAAATGGGCGAGCGAAGGGACGCCGTTCTGCGGGATTTGTGAAGAACGCATGGCAGTTTACGTCCCTAACGCGGTTAGTGGCCCAGCGGGCGAGCCGCCTACAGAGGAACCTAGCGTCCGCATCATCGCTCCGCAAGGCGGCGGCGGCAAGGCTGGGGCGACAGCTCCAGCGCAGAGCGGCGGCGAGGATGGCGGCGGCGAGGATGGCGGCGAAGAACATTGGGATGACGAAATAGAGCCGGACGAAAGCGGCGGCGAGCCGCAAGGCCCAAGCGGCGTCACGAAGCCGGGGCCCAGCGTTCACCCAGCCAATCTAACCTGTCCATGCAATAGCTGCCGGCGAGCGCGAAGCGACGCGGGCTTAGAGGAGCAAAATGAATAGCCTAATCGTACTACTACTGGACGACTCGTCCTCAATGAGGCAAATGCGATCCGGCGGCTCATCCTATCAGGGGCCGACCATCGCGGGCTTTAATGAGTTCCTATCCATGATGCAGCTCCGGCGGGACGATTGCGAGCTGTACTTTGCCATGTTCTCAGGTAGACATAACTTCCGGCCCTACGCCTACCCTAACTTCATCTCGGTTTACGAGATGCCAAAGCTCGACACGAACACCTATCGCTGTCAAGGCACGTACACCGCCATTTACGACGCGATCTGCCAGGCGATAGATGACGTAGACGAACATATCAAAGGTCTGCCGCTAGAGGAACGGCCGATCAACGTAACCTTTGTCGCTCAGACCGACGGAGACGATAACGACAGCCGCCGTACGGCGGAAGCGGCTCGGAATCGAATAGCGCGGCATCCAAACTGGCAGTTCATCTTCTTAGGCATTGGGGGAGACGCCCAAGCGACAGCCAAGAGTTTAGGATTCAAGCCGCAAGCGACGATCATGTATGACGACGCGACCGCCGAGCAAGCGTTTAGCCAGACCGCCGATGCAATCCTGGAGGCGCTAATGCAAGGGGAATAGGGGGGTTCAGAATCGGTGCAAGCGGTCGATTATTTAAGTGTAGGAGGTTCACAGTGAACGCAGAGGGAATCATCCGCAAAGAGTACGGTGGCAGCCGCAACTTTATAACTAACCGAGTGCTTAGTTTCTATCGCCTACCCGATGGGGCGGCAGAGCTGAGCGAGGGCGAGGGCATCATCGACCGGAGCAAGAAGCTCTACGGAGTGTCAATCGTGCGTTTAAACAAGGACGGCTCGACAACCCGGGAAACCGACATCAGCCGGTGTTTCCCAGACCTCGACGAGGCGCTCGCTTTCCTTGTATCCCTTGGCGCGCAGCTCGACAATCCGAGCTGGCTACGAACGGCTGTCCAGCTATGAAAAAGTGGGAGGTTTATGGTTATGTTTCACCACTGAGCAGCGTTTCATATGATGGGCGCGGCTCGTCAAGGTGCATCGTCCGGGTGTTCACGGACAAGCCGAGCGCCTTGCGCAAAGCGCAGCGCTTAGTCGAGGCGGGGCCTTGTGACTTCGCCTCAGTGACGGAGGTCACCGAAAAATGCCAGACTTTGACGCCTTTGATGAGATAATCGCGGGAATACAGCGCGCAGCGGAACACTACCGCGACCCAGACGCCCAACGGCGCAGTAAAGAGCTAATGAAGCGGGGTCTTACCTTCACGGATTACGCAGAGCAAATCAACGACGATCCTATCTGGGTACTCGCAATGGCCCAAGTGCTAGCGATAGCCGGCATCGTGCCTAATCACCAAGTCACGACCGTCTTCAAGGCCGTAACCCAGACCGTAATCCAGCTTCACGCCGCTTGGCAGGCCATCGACGCCGAGCGCCCCAAGCCAGTTATCGCGGCGTGGCCGGTCACTCCCGAGGAGGCCAACGATGGGAGTTGACTGCTACCTAGACATTCCGATTAGCGTACAGCCAGAGTTTATCGTTTATTCGTTAGCTATGGCGGCGGGCGAAGTGCCAACCCTAGACGCCAGCGGTGAGCCAAACGTCTTTACAGCGAGCGACTTCGTGAGGCGGGATTCGCACGCGCCGCTCACCTACCACCCGCTAACGTCGCACGCGCCGCTCACCTACCACCCGCTAACGCTGTTCGCTTTCAGCCTTCATCTGAACTACTACGAAGACCCGCACAGCCGGCGAATGGCTCCGACCCCAAGCTGGCACTTGCGCGCACGCTCGATTGCTAAGAACATTGCAATCCTGCGGACAGTTGCGGAGCGCTGGGGCGGCCGCCTAGTCTTTCAAGATTATGACGAGACTGATGATGCGGACTACTTAGGACAGTTCGCCATATTAGGCGTATTAGGGTCTGACGAGCGGTGGGAACGCGCCTGCGAGATTGCGTACACTACCCCAACCGCCGAGGTCACACCAGGCGACGAAGCGAAAGCTGCCTATAAGGAGACTGACGATGTTTAAACGCGAGGTCTCAGTCATCAACGAGGTCGGCGAGATCGAGGAGGCGGAGCTATTCTGCACTCCATCAGGCCGGTCTTACGCGCTGGCCCACGGGCGCTACATTCTGCTTGGCGCGTTCACTATCCTAAGCGCCACGCAGGTTGACAACATTCAGGCTGCCGAAGGACGCGCCGAGAACGACGATGGCGGCAAGTGAGCGATGGGAACGACGCGACCAAAAACACGCAGCCGAAAAGCGCCGGATGCCAAAGCACGGCCAGTCCCTCAAGCGGCTACTCGAAGCCATACGCAACCGGCTAGGCCCGACCTCAACGGCGGCAAAGCCATCGCCGCCAATGTCTGCTACTACTGCGGCGGCCCCCTCCGGGCCGCCGACGGGTCATTCAGCGAGCGGCTAGTCGAAAGTGGCGGACGTGCATTCGCTGCCGCGATCTGCAATACTTGTAAGCGGAGCCTAAAAGAGGAGGACGAAGAATGAAAATCCTTGGCTTGTTCATGCTAGCCTACGGCGCATCCTGGGTGGGCTATATCTGGGCCACTCCCGACGTACAGCTCATTCCGAGCATCATCGGGGGCCTGCTCGTCGGGCTGGGTGCGTGGATCGCCAGCCGTGGCTAAACCACTCCGCGTAATCGAGCGTCTGCTACGACTACATGGATTTAACCCGACCCGCCAGACCAAGCACAAAATTTGGACGCACGCCGATGGGCGGATTGTGTCTTTACCACACAGTCCGCATGGCCCTATCGACCCAGCCATCCTAAGACGCATCAGGAGGAGGGAGTAAACCATGTCTGAAGCATTCCGACCATCAGAACACATCTGCGAGTGCGGCGAGGCGCTGAGCCTGCACCATAGCGCAGGCATGTCTTGCCCGTCGTCGCCGTCCGGCACCTACCGCCCGAACGCGGAGACCGTAGCCCGCTTCCCTGCACAGTACGAGGACACGCTGGCATGGTGGGAGCACGTTAAGGCTACGCCTATCGGCATGGTTCCCTGCTTGATCAACGGCCACGTTTTCGCGTGGCGATCCGCTATGGGAACGGACTTTACCGAACGCACAATCCTTGATTACTTCCACGGCGTCCCGCGCGAATTCTGGCCGGAATGGATCGCAGGTCTGCACCTACTATGACGGCCTCGCTAGGGCGCTCAATGCTCGCTGGCATTCCGCCATCCCGAACAGCGAGCTGTGTTTCTTGCCGCTCAATACTCGGGAAGAGGCCAAGGCGCGTGGGCTGTCCGTCGCTAACAGCGAAGCTCAAGACTACCTAGACGAGATGGACTGGTGCCTACACTTCGCCGAAGCCAACCGCCTGCTGATGCGGCTTGCCTGCTTCGAGGCGTTCGAAGCCTGCGACGTAGACTTCGACGCGCACGTAACGCAAATCATCGAAACGCATCACAACTATGCCGCCATTGAGCATCACTTCGGGCGGGACGTGTGGGTTCACCGCAAAGGCGCAGTTAAGGCGCAGGGCCAGGTGATCATCCCCGGCTCAATGGGTACAGCCAGCTACATCTGTGAAGGGCTGGACAATCCCGAGTCTTTCCGCTCTTGCTCGCATGGCGCGGGGCGGATTCTCGGCCGCAAAGAAGCCAACCGCACCATCACGCACGAGCAAGCTGTCGAGTCCATGAAGCATGTCGTTTATGGCATCAAGCACGGCGACTACGACGAAATGCCGATGGCCTACAAGGACGTAGATGTCGTGATTCAGCGGCAGGCCGACCTTGTACGCCCACTCTATCGTTTAACCCCGCTGGCAGTAGTGAAAGGATAAAGGTTTAAACATTATGCCCTATATAACAGCCGACCGCCGAGGCGAACTGGCGGCGGCGCTCGAACCAATCCTGACCGAGATCAAGGAGCGCGTCGGCGCAACCGGCGACCTCAACTACATCATCACGAAGGTTTGCCTTGCGTTCCTCGATGGCAAGCGGAGCTATGCCCTATACAACGAAGTCGTTGGCGTGCTCGAATGCGCCAAGCTCGAACTCTACGCCAGGCTAGTACGCCCATACGAACAAGAGAAAATTACGGCCAATGGTGACGTGTACCCCGCTCGCCCGTAAGCTCTGGCGAATCTTCTCCGAGCGACCTGGGCGCTACACGTTCGAGGAGCTACGGCGCGAACTGCGCTCCTCGAAGTCAGCCATCATCCGCGCCGCCGCCGAGCTGGAAGAGGCCGGCATAATCTCACTGGAGGCATTCGACGGATGAAGCACTACAAGCGGTGGCCTGCATCAGTAATCAACTGGAAACGTCAGTATCAGTACGCCTGGCTGTGTCGGGCGGCAGTAAAACAGCGCCTTGAACAGTCTAGGGTGGCGGACACAGCTTCGACTCCTCAAAGCCCAGCTTCGGGATGACTGCGATTAGATTGCTCGACAATCTTTGGGCACAGCTTGACGGCCCGCCCGAGGACATTGAGCGGCTACTGCGGTTCCGGCCCAAGGGCTACCAGTTCGCTCCGAGCTACAAGGCGAAGCATTGGGATGGCTACATCTCGCTCGTGCGGCACCGCCAAGGCGAGACATTCTTCCCTGTTGGCTTATTCCCGCACGTCCTAGCCCAGCCTTGGGCCGAACGCTATGCTGTTACTGACCAACGCCAGCGACCCGAACCCCATGCCGGCCTATATGCGGATACGCCCCACATCAAGCTCGACGCGCATCAAATCGAGGCAGTCGAGGTCGCCATCCGAGCCGAGAGGGGTGTGATCCAGTACCCAACCGGCACCGGCAAGAGCGTGATTCTTGGCGAAACCATCCGCCGCTTAGACGTCCCGACGCTCGTGCTCTGTGACAAGCGCGACCTCATGCGGCAGCTCGCCAAAGAAGTCGCTCGCAGTGTCGGCCAGTCCGTAGGCATGATCGGCGACGGGATGTGGGTCGTCGCCGACTGCACGGTGTCGACCTACCAGACACTCTATCGGCGTTTAAACGCCAAAGACGAAGCCGTCGTCGAGGCCGCCGAGTGGAGCCTCGAACATTTCCAGGCTGTGATCGCCGACGAGGGACACCACGCCGAGGCGCGCACCTTCGCCGAGGTTCTCCAACACTTGCCGAACGCTTACTATCGGCTCGCGTTCAGCGCCACGCCGTTTAGATCCTGGTCGGGGCGTAGCACCGACCGAGGGACATTTCTGCGGGTGCAGGCGTGGACGGGGCCACCCATCGCCACGCTCAGCATCAGCAGCGGCATCGAGTCCGGCCGCATCGTTCCGCCTGACATCTTTATTGTCCACGGCTGCACTTGGCCGGGGGTAGCGCCCAACTTCAAGACTGAATACCAGCTCGGCATCGTAGAGAACGACGCGCGCAACCAGCACATCGTTAACCTTGCACGGCGGCTCCAGTTCAGCGGGCCTACGGTGGTGCTAGTCGATCGCATCGAGCACGGAAGATGGCTCAGTGACGAGCTGCACGCGCCATTCCTACACGGCGGGCTTTCGAGCGATGTGCGGACGCGGACTTACGAGCGCTTCCGGCGCGACGAGCTAAGCCTGCTGATCGTCTCGAAGATTGCGGACGAGGGGCTTGACCTGCCAAACATCCAGCACCTAATCTTGGCAGGCGGCGGGCGGGCGGCGCACCGCCAAATCCAGCGCATCGGGCGGGGGATGCGCGCTACCAGCGAGAAGAAGTCTGTGCTGGTCTTCGACTACGAGGACTACGGCCGCTACTTAGCCGGCCATTATCGGAAGCGCCGCCGCACCTACGAGGCGGAAGCGGCATTCACCGTAATCGACATAGACAAGGAGGAGATATGAGCCGCCGCCCGAACGACGCCTACTACTCGCCCGAGAACGCGCTCGGCCTATTAACTCGCCGCGTCTACATCCAAGGCTCGGTCTTCGAGCCATGCGTGGGCACGGGAGTCATCTACGAGGCGTTTAAACGTTACGGGCAGGCGCAGTCTGTGATGACGAACGACATCGTGCTGGGCCTCGGGCACTACAACTTCGACGCTTCGAAACCGTGGCCTATCCAGGAGCAGTACGATTGGATCATCACGAATCCGCCGTTCAACCAAGCCCTGCCTATCTTACGGCAGTCGCTCTTGCACGCGCGGCTTGGCGTGGCGTTTCTGCTGCGGCTATCGTTCTTGGAGCCAGGCCGGCAGCCTGGGACGGTGGCTTACGAGCGCGGCCAGTTCCTCGCCGTGAACCCGCCAACCAAGCTGATTGTCCTACCACGCTACTCATTTACCGGCGACGGCAAGACCGATAGCGTGACGTGCGCGTGGATGGTTTGGGGATGCTCGCTCGTCAGCACGACGCCGGAAATCAGTATTGCTGCACCCGCACCACGAAACTATTATGAGTCGAAAGGTTGATAAGCCTTTGTCAACTTTGTTGACAAGAACGTTTCATGGGCCGCGAGTCTGGGGGAACTATTATGACTATATAAGAGAGTATAGATATATAGAGATAGGTAGTGTTCTTATCAGCATTAGTTGCTGATAGGGACACTTCGCTTCGCCGCCAGCGTTGCAGGCGTCGAGCGAGAAGGAGGAGGGAAGAAATTTGTTGGAGCAAGAGATTTGGACTACGATGCACGAGCAGCTCGGCCCGGTGATATGGCGCGAGTACCCCGGCTACGAAGTCTCTAGCCTAGGCCGAGTGCGCCGTGCTACCCCTGCCCGTGGCACCCAAGCCGGCCGAGTGCATCAACCATCCCGAACCAAGGACGGCTACCTACAAGTCTTAATTCGCCACCGGGGGCGGTATCTCTGTCGTACCGTCGCTCGGCTTGTAGCGTGGGCGTTTGTCCCCTGTCCCCGCTGGTCGCCCGCGCTTGTGGTAACATATCGGGACGGCGACCGTTCAAACTGCCGAGCAGACAATCTGGTGTGGGCTACCCGTAAGCGCCCAGGAGGTTTCTGAGTGCTTCTGCGATTGAGCGACGAGGAGCGTCTAGTTCTCTTGGCGGCCGTCGAAGCGGCGCTGGCGAACGTTAGTGGGTCTGAGCCGGCGCGGGACGGCGGTCGTGGTGCTATAATTCTGGAAGAGGCCGCTCGGCGGTTGCGCCAAATATAAGAGAGGAGAATCCAAAAATGTTTGACTGGTTTAGCATGGCTCCCTACGAGGAGCGCGTAGTTGATCACTTCGAGAAGGACGACTTGATCATCGACACGGCTGCCGTGAACGACGGCGATTATCCGTTTGAGACTGGGATCACCTGGCCTAGCGAGTATCCCGATTCTGACGGCTGGGTTATCGTAGAAGCCTACAACACCCGAGAAGAGGCGCAAGCCGGCCATGACAAGTGGGTCGCCACTATGACTTCGCCCACCCTGCCAGACGAGCTGCGTGATTGCTCCAATTCCAAAATCTCGCAGGTCATTGACGCCTTGGGGGGTGAGCGCGTTCGGTCGCGTAGACTTAACAGCACCGAGTGATCACGATTATCGAGTTCCCGAATTACTCCCTTCGCGTGCGCGTCCTGAAGCCAGACGCCGCCGTCGAGGCTGCCGATACCTACGCCGTCGCTGACTTCTGGCGCGACTTCACTGACGCCGGCCGCAAGGTGCGAGCGCCCATCCGCTCTATGAGCAGCCGCGACGCAGGCGTCGCTCACAACCTGCTCAAGAAGTACCAGCCGCCGCTCCTGCGGGAGCTGGCCCGCATCTTCTGGCAGAAGTACAGCCAGCCAGTATTTGACAAACCGGAATTGTCCGCCGTACTCTTGTTCAGCGCGAGGATCCCAGACATCTTGAGGGAGATGTGATGAACGACACGCCCGCCACGCCGCAGCACGACGCCTACCGGCCACACCAAGAGCAGGGACAGGCCATCGGCGAGTTCCTTGAGTGGTTGCAGCATACCAAGCATTTCGTGATCGCGGAGTACCTGATCGACGAACCGACGTTCGTCGACGAAATGGTGCACGCGAACTACGACGTGAACCGACTGCTGGCGGAGTTCTTCGGTATTGACTACGACGCTTATCAGGCGGAGAAGGAAGCGGTCTATCGCTGTGTCTCCGCCCGGGCCGCTGCGCAGCTTGAGTCTCCCTGATGAAGGGCTATGTCTTGCCGATGCGGGGGAAGAGTTTGTTCGAGTCGGCTTATCAGAAGGTTTTAGGGGAAGCACTAGCGACAGCGGGAGGGCGGCCGGTGCTGATGCCACCCCGCAAACTAATCAGAGGAGGGGCCTGGCGTCAGTACCGGCCGGAGCAAATTGTGACGCATAGAGAGGGAGACGCGATGAAGCTCGAACCGCCCAAGAACCAAAATTACTGCGCGACCGTAGTACGAGTGAAGAACATCGTTCCACTCGAAGGCTGCGACAACCTAGTCGGCCTACCGCTGTTCGGCCTCCAGGCCATCGTCGGCAAAGACACGCAGATCGGCGACCTCGGCATCGTCCTCCCCACTGAATGTCAGCTCTCCGAGGAGTTCTGCAAGGCGAACAACCTGTTCCGCCATGCCAACCTGAACGCCGATCCTGACAAGGCGGGCTATCTCGAAGACAACCGGCGGGTGCGGGCCATTAAGCTGCGGGGGCACCGCAGCGACGCACTCTTCATGCCGTTGTCTAGTATCAACTACCTCTTTGCCCTTCAGCCCTATGTGCAGGGCAGCCAGCTCGCCGACTCCGTTGGCTTTCTCAAAGAAGGCGACACCTTCGACACGCTAGGCGGCCGTGAGATTTGCTGCAAGTACGTTATCACTATCACTACACGCACCCATGGTTTAAACGCGCGGCGTACCACCCAGTCTCGGACTGACGCGCGCTTCTTCCCCGAGCAGTTTGATGTCGCCCAGTTCTTCCGTGTAGAGGAGCGCCTCGATCCTGCCGCGTGGTGCGTCGTAACGCAAAAGCTCCACGGCACGTCCCTTCGCGTTGGCAATGTGCCTGTTGCCCGGAAGCTGACTCTGCTTGAGCGAATCGCGCGTAAGCTAGGCGTGCGTGTCCAAACGACGGAGTACGACTACGTGTACGGCTCGCACCACGTCGTCAAGGACGCCAACAACCCTGAGCAGCGCCATTTCTACGACTACGATGACGACATCTGGACGCGTGAGGGCCGCAAGCTCGACGGCGTGCTGCCCGAGGGCTATATCGTCTATGGCGAGTTGATCGGCTGGACGGCGAACGGCGCACCGATCCAGAAGCATTACACGTACAACTGCGCGCCGAGCACTTGCCGCCTGTACGTGTATCGTGTGACGTTTGTGAACCCGCAGGGCGTGGCGGTCGACCTGTCGTGGGATGCCGTTAAGGAGTTCTGCCTCTCGGCAGGCTTGACCCATGTTCCTGAGCTATGGCGCGGCCAACTACGTGACTTCGACCCGACACTCTGGCTTGACCACGCCGGATACGCCGACCTCCGCCAGTTCATAGCTGTGCCCGAGGCGGTGCCGCTGGCCGAAGACTCGCCGTGCGAGGAAGGCGTCTGCATCCGCATCGAGGGTTTGACCCCGCAGATTCTCAAAGCTAAATCGCCCCTCTTCCTACAGCACGAGACAAAGATGCTGGATGCTGGCACAGCCGACATTGAGGCGGCGGAAGGAGATTCTGGTGTCCAAAATTGATTGGGGGCGGCGGAAATCCTGGGATGAGCGCATTGACGCGGCCGAGCAGCGTGGTCGCTTCACCTGTTTGGACAAATGGGCCGCTGACCAATGGACGACCTGCGTCCTGGGGAACAACAAAGAGTTTTACACCGATGCCGCGCCCCCGCATCTCGCCAAGCCGAACAGTCGCCTTGGCCGTGCTGGTATGGCCTTCGCCTATGCCGTCAAGATCGACCGCCCCAAGAGCGCCCGCGCCCTCCTAGCTCTTGTCCGCAAGATAATGATCGAGGCCGATGCCACAAGCTAACGACACGACCTTCTACGCGGCTTGGCTGATTTGCCACGACGCGGACTTCGCCCGCCAGAACGCAAACCTGCGCGTCGAGGTCTTCCCGCGCGGCTCGTTGCGGTATCTAGTGGGTCTGGCCCTTAGAGAGTGGCGCGATCACCGCGTCCCCCTAACTGAGGCAGCCGTCAATGTCGCGACCGAGAACGACGCTGCCGCCCTGCGCCGTTCGGCGACTGATAAGAAACAAGCCCGCGAAGTCTACAAGATGCTGCAAGAGGGTTATACCGTCGAGGCCGATGGCCTCGCGTCTGTCCGTGACTTCGCCCGCCAATGGATCGAGCGCCGGCATATCTTGCTCGCCGCAGAGCAGGCTGGCGAAGCGGCGGGGAAGGGCAAACTCGACGAGGCTCGCACGATTCTTGGGACGGCTCAACTGTTCGGCGAACAGGCCACCCACAACCGCGCCCGTTTAAACGCTAACTCCAAAGACTTCTTGGCCGTCCTGCGAAAGCCTAAGCCTGGAGCCTTCTCGCTCGGCCTGCCAGAGTTAGACAAAGCATGGGAGGGTGGCTATCGGCGGGGCGACCTTGGGATGATCCTCGCACCGACCGGCGTGGGCAAATCTATGTTCCTCTGCCATCTGGCTGCCCAGGCGTTCTGGCTCGGGGCTTACGTCCTGTACTACACGTTCGAGTTAACACCCGTCCAGATTCGCGACCGCATCGCACTCGCTATCCTGGAGCGCGGCAAGAGCCAGATCAAGGGCGATTGGGGAACTGAGGTGCTACGGGCGGCTCAAACCTACGGGTTGCCCGCAGCTCCGCCCACGCAGATCGACATCAGGGGCGATATGATAACATGGCCCGGGTTGATCGCTGACCTGGAAGAGTGCAAAGCCACGAACGGGAAGTATCCTGACCTGCTGTTGCTGGACTCGGCGGATGACATCGTGCCGCTGCACCAGCGCGACCGCACGCACGAGCAACTCAAAGACGCCTTCGTATTCATGCGAACCGAAATCGCGCAACGTCGCCGCATCCGAACCTGGACTTCCGGCCAGC